>Ga0268283_1000037_pt1 | contig 138102 bp, 126 predicted proteins | sample saktaG_13_FD_190140 | JGI IMG/M metagenome (GOLD analysis project Ga0268283, IMG submission 190140) | Saline water microbial communities from Sakinaw Lake, British Columbia, Canada - sak_2013_06_06_36m | ecosystem: Environmental > Aquatic > Non-marine Saline and Alkaline > Saline ...
GTGATGCAGCTATTTCATGTGGTATGCCATACGTTGACAACCGCTGGTTGGGTGGAATGTTGACAAACTTCCCAACAATCCAAAAATCAATCCGTAAACTTGAAATCATCGAAGAGATGCAAGCAAACGGTCAAATGGGTCTTTTAACAAAAAAAGAAGCGTTGATGATGGGTCGTCAAAAAGATAAATTGATCGCATACCTTGGTGGTATCCGTAACATGAAAACTTTGCCTGACATGATGTTCGTTATCGATGCAGTCAAAGAAAACATTGCAGTTCTTGAAGCGCGTCACCTCGGTATTCGTGTTGTTGCTCCTCTTGATACTAACTGTGATCCAGACGTAATCGACATTCCAATCCCTGGAAACGACGATGCTATCCGTTCAATTCAACTTTTCTGTAAAGAAATGGCAGAAGCGATCAATGAAGGTAAAGCACTTCGTAACGGCGGAAACGACGAAGAAGTAACTGAAGAAGAAATGGCTCCAGAAGCAGAAGCTGTTGAAGCACCAGTTGCTGCAGTAGCCCAAGAAGCGTAATCATGGCAGACGTAACAGCAGCAATGGTCAAAGACCTTCGTACGGCGACTGATGCGCCTATGATGGATTGTAAAAAAGCACTCACTGAGTGTGATGGCGACATGGAAAAAGCAAAAGAATTTTTGCGCGACCGTGGTATGGCACAAACCGCTAAAAAAGCGGATCGTGTAGCAGCAGAGGGACTTTTGGGTCTTAAAATTTCTGAAACGTTTACGTCTGCTTCACTCGTAGAGATCAACTCTGAAACCGATTTTGTTGCAAAAAATGATGGCTTTATCGCTCTTGTCGGCAACACAGCAGCACACGTATTTACGACAGGTGTCAGTTCAGTAGAAGAGTTGAACGAAACGTCTTACGAAACAGGAACTTTTTCAGAGTACTTTACCTCTCAAGTTGCTCGTATCGGTGAAAAAATAGTAACTCGCCGTTTTGTAACTCTCAATGCTGGCGAGCACGGATGTGTAAACGGTTATGTTCACACAAACGGCCGTGTCGGTGTTTTGGTAGCAATCACATGCGATTCTCAAAAAACAGCGGACGCATTGGCTCCAATGGTGCGTAACATCGCAATGCACGCATCTGCAATGAAACCTACGACTATGAGTTACAACGATTTTGATGCTACGTATGTTCAAGAAGAGACTATTGGTCGTATTGAAGCGATCAAAACAGAGAATGAAGAACTTGCACGTTTGAAAAAACCGCTTAAAAACGTTCCTCAGTACATCTCTATGTCACAGTTGACTCCTGAAGTTATGGCTGCGGCAGAAGAAGTGATCAAAGCGAAGTTGCTAGCAGATGGCAAACCTGAAAAAATTTGGGCAAACATCATCCCTGGACAATTGGCTCGTTTCGTAGCAGACAATACTACTTTGGATAAAGAACTTGCATTGTTGGATCAAAACTACGTTATGGACGACTCTATGACTGTAGCGCAAGCACTTACAAAAGAAGCTGCCGCTCACGGCGGTACAGCTTCTATCGTTGAATTCGTGAAATACGAAGTAGGCGAAGGCTTAGAGAAAAAAGTCGACAACTTCGCAGAAGAAGTCGCTGCTCAAATGGCGTAATTAAACCTTTTTGTTTAGCTCTCTCCCGTCATCCTCTGAGTTGATCAGGGGATCCATCTTAAAAAGAACTGGATTCCCGATCGAGTCGGGAATGACGAAATAGTAATTTACTCTCTTTTTTTAATGTAATTCTCCTATAATTCCCCCATGATACTTTTAAAAGCAACCTCACTATCTCATCGTTTTGATTATCCTCTTTTTGATGCTGTTTCCTTAGAGTTACATTCGCGTGAATCAATAGCTATTGTCGGTGTGAGCGGCAGCGGTAAATCAACACTCTTACATATTCTCTCTTCGCTTTTGAAACCCAACAGCGGAGAAGTTGAACTTTTTGGAAAAAATATTTATACCTTGGATGATAAGCAGTTAGTACAGCTTCGTCGCCATGATTTGGGGCTTATTTACCAAAGCCATTATCTTTTCAAAGGATTTAGTGCCTATGAAAATCTTGAAGTTGCGGCAATTTTAGCGGGAGAAACTATTGACCCTTCCTTGTTGGTTAGCCTTGGAATACAGCAGGTGATAGGGCAAAAAGTAACGGAACTCTCTGGCGGTCAGCAACAGCGTGTCTCTATCGCTCGAATCCTCTCTAAAAAACCGCGACTTATTTTTGCCGATGAGCCAACGGGTAATTTGGATCATACGACGGCTACGGAAGTAATGGATCTTTTTATGGACTATTTACGCCAGCATGATGCAGGACTACTCCTCGTAACGCATGATGAAGCGTTAGCCGCACGGTGTAATCATATCTACCGAATGGTTGATGGTGCATTGGTAAAGGGAAAATAATTTATGGAGTGGGCTGAGATTTTTAGTGAAGGGCGAACGGCTGCTTTTATTCTTCTCTTTACCCGCTTTAGCGCCCTTTTTATGGCAGTACCCATTTTTTCGCATGCTAATATCCCGATGTCGGTGAAAGCCGCTATGGCATTCTTTTTTACTGTTTTCTTTTTTGGTGCGTTGCCGCCGTTGCAAATCCATTTGGATGCTGCCAGTTTAACCGTAGCAATTTTGGGCGAGATGCTGTTTGGGTTAACGGTAGGGATCATATTGCAGCTTGCGTATCATGTTATTACCTTTGCAGGGGGGCAAATATCGTTTATGATGGGATTTTCACTGGCTTCGGCTATTGATCCTCAATCGGGTGTTTCGATGCCGATTATCGGACAGTTTTTGGCATTGCTCTCGTTGATGGTATTACTCTCTCTTGATATGCACCATTGGATTTTACTGTTTGCCTCTGAATCCATTGCCTCCGTTCCATTGGGGGGGTTTATGGTGACTCCTGAGCTTTTTAAATACATTATGCACGCCATGCTTAATATGTTTGTGGTGGGCTTTATGATTGCGTTTCCCATTACGGCACTTTCGATGCTTGCGGATGTCATTTTTGGGATGCTCATGAAGACGATGCCTCAGTTTAACTTGCTTGTTATTGGTATGCCGATTAAAATCGGTGTTGCATTTGTGGTGTTGATGGTGACGCTTGGTGCGACCATGATGATTGTAAGCTCACAGATGCAAAGTGCGTTTGCGGTTTTGGGAAAATTATTTTAAATACGGTTTTGAGCGTGTCAGAATTCGGTTCGTATTTTGGTGCATTGCATTAATGAGATCGGGTTCGTCACTGCACAGTGCATTTTGACTTTTTTCTGAAAGATCCTCTTCGCTTAATCCCCCTGACAGATGGCACACCACGCTATCATCCATCAAAATCAACGTATCGTTTAGGGGACGTGCACGGTAAAGATAAAGCTCAACGCCGTTGTAGGCAACGAGTTGTAATGGGTCATTGGAAGGATTTTGAGTAATCAAAGTAAGTTTAGCTCCCTTAGAGAGAGATTGAATAAGTTGGCGACGTAGCACAGGATGATTGAGTGCGGGGGTGAGGAGGATAATGTGCGTATGTGCTTTTTTGAGATGAGTCATCAGTGCATGTTCAAAGTTGCTCTTTTCATCGGGGAGAAGATAGGGGAGTGTTTGACCGTTTGCCATACTTAATGTCAAAAATAAGAGGAGAAGTTTTATCATTTTATTCTTTTTTGGTTACAATGATACCATTTAGCTGACACAACATCAAGAAGGCAGTATTTATTATGAGAATTTTATTATTGAATGATAATCCAGTTGTACGAAAATTGGTTGCCCTCAGTGCGCAGAAAACCAAAGATGATTTGAATGTTATTTGGTCTGTTGATGAGATTGAGCATGACGTATATGATTTATTAATTGTGGATGATGCGTATTATAGTGATGAGATAATGGCTGCATTGGGACAGAAAATCACCTATAAAACAAGTCTTTTGATGGCGACACGGGGAAATGCTGTTCCTGCAGGCTTTGATAAAGTGATTAATAAACCTTTTTTGCCAACCGATTTGGTCGAACTTTTTGCGAATATTGAAAAAACTTTACCGATTACAGTAAAAAAAGAAGAGATAAAATCGATAGATTTATCAAATGTGGAAGTGGATGGGTTTGATAATGAGTTGTTGGGCTTTGCAGATGAGGTGGATTTTGGTGAAGAAAAGGGAGAAGATTTAGTAGACATTGAGGCGTCAGATGAGTTCAAGGATTCTTTTTCTGAAGAAATAAAGACAAATATTCTCGACCACGAAGAGGTACAAGAGCTTCAAGATCTTTTAGAGGATACGGATACATTTGATAATGAGTTTAGCCTTGAAGATTTGGATCTGGACGATGAAGAAATGGCAGTGATCCATACCCCGACTATCGAAAAAATGGATGAATTGAACTTGGATACATTGGAGGATGATGAATTTGATGAGATCATCGATGGGCTGGAAATGGATGAAAGTCCAGAAGATGTTGAACTAGAGGATAACGTACTTGATGATGCGTTGCTTGATGATTTAATGATGGATGAAATGGATGCGCTTAAATCAGAAGAGATACCGGAAAGTTTTGAAACACTTATGCCAAGTGAGGATAATATTGTAGAAGAGAGTCTTGAAGATCTACCGTTTATAGATGAGGATGAGGCGCAAGAGATTGAGAGTGACTTATTAAGTGATGATGAGTTTGATGATCTTGAACAACAAATTCAAGAGGCTGTGGGTGAGCTGGATTTAGATGATTTGGAGTCTACACTGGATGATGCAGGTTTAGAAGAGTTTGGACTTGATGAATTGAGCTCTTTTGATGGGATTGATGACTTAGACGGACTTGATGAACGGGAGATTAAGCTCGCAATCGGAGAGAGCGTAGAAGAGGAGCTGAGTGTTCGTGTAGGTGAGGGAGAACATTCATCATTGGATGCGGAAGCGTTAAGTGAAGCCATGGGAGAACCCTCTAAAATGGATGCGGAAATGGAAAGTAAACATGATGTATCTGTTTTAGCTACAGAGAAAAAAAGCTCTCCCTCTGAGGGGATGGAAGCGTTGCAAGCTCTTTTAAAAGCGCTCTCTAATGATGAGGTCGCAGCGTCCCTCAAAGGGCTTAATATTAGCATCAATATCAATTTTGGGAATGAGAAGTGAATCAAACAAGCGGTGCAATTTTAGTACTCTCAGGTCCTAGCGGAGCCGGCAAGAGTTCCCTCATCAATAAGATTTTTAATGATATTGGTTCTACTTATTTTTCAATATCTACCACAACACGTCCTAAAAGAGAAGGAGAGGTAGAGGGTGTTCATTACCATTTTGTCTCCCAAGAAGAGTTCAAGCGTGAAATAGACGAAGAGATGTTTTTGGAATATGCTTTGGTGCATGGAAATTATTATGGAACATCACTAAGTCCTGTCAAAAAAGCGCTCAAAGAGGGAAAATTGGTCATTTTTGACATTGATGTTCAAGGTCACGATGCGGTACAAAATCGTTTGGCGGATATTACAACCTCAGTCTTTATCACAACCCCTACACTGGATGAACTCAAAAAACGTCTTCTAAATCGCTCTACCGATAGCGAGGAGATTATTGCGAAACGTCTTGATATGGCGACGCGTGAAGTACAGCGTATCAGTGAATACGATTTTTTAATTGTCAATGATAATCTCGATACGGCGGCAGAAGTACTCATCTCGATTGCTAAAGCGGCCCGAATGAAGATTCCGACACAGCGCATCAATGAATTTGTACAAATGTGGGCAGTCTAAGAGTAAAAACGTATAAGGGCAGTTACAGCAATGAGCCGTTATACTGCTCGAATGTATTTTATATAAAAGGAAATGTATCTATGGGTAGTTTTAGCACAAGTCATTGGTTAATAGTTCTTGCGATTGTCGTTTTATTGTTCGGGGCAAAAAAAATCCCAGAGCTGGCAAAAGGTCTTGGTAGAGGAATTAAAGATTTCAAAAAAGAGATGAAAGATGATAAATCTGATGAGTCAGAAGCTACAGTTGTTGAAACTCCTAAGCAAGTAGAAACGTCCACAACCGCAAGTGTTGAAGCTCCAAAAACTACAGCACAAGTATAATTTTGAAACAACGTGTCAGCGCGCTTTTGCGCGATAAATTTAACTGCGATATACTCCTTGAAAAGCCGAAAGATCGTTCTTTCGGTCATTTTTCCACCCCTATTGCTTTTTCACTCTCCAAAGAGCTTCGTAAATCACCGATGATTATTGCCGAAGAGATTGCCAGTTCTTTTGGAGAGCATGAGATGTTTGGTGCGGTTGAATCGGTCAAAGGATACATCAATTTTCGTCTTTCTGAAGCCTTTTTGGATGAGTATGCTTCGTGGGCGCTTTCTCATGGCGAACAGTTTGGAAGTGATAATAAAAAAGGGACTATTCTTTTAGAATTTGTCAGTGCAAACCCTACAGGACCGCTTCATATCGGACATGCGCGTGGTGCGGTGTATGGTGATACGCTCCTTCGCCTTGGTCGTCATTTGGGCTATGACATCACGGCTGAGTATTACGTCAATGATGCCGGTAATCAAATCGATTTACTGGGGACATCGTTACAGCTTGAAGGGCGCAGTGCGTTGTTGGGCGAAGAGGTTCAATGGCCTGAAAAATACTATCGCGGCGAGTATTTGAGTGATTTAGCGAAAGAAGTTCAGTCTCAATTCGGAGATGATGCTTTACGTGATGAAAGTCGTCAAAAAGAGTTGGCGCTTTGGGCAAAAGATAAAATCTTAGAACTCATCGTTGATGATTTAAAAGCGATTAACGTCCATTTTGATACCTTTGTCGGTGAAGCGTCACTGTACAATGAGTGGGATCGTGTTATGGCTAAAATGGGTGACGGGGTGTACGTAGATGAGGGAAAAACCTTTATCCGCTCATCCGGCTTAGGCGATGATCATGACCGTGTAGTTGTTCGTGATGATGGCCGTCCGACGTATCTTGCCGGTGACATCATTTATCACAACCAAAAGTTTGAGCGCGGGTTCCAAAACTATATCAATATTTGGGGCGCCGATCACCATGGCTACATTGCCCGCGTTAAAGCGGCAATTAGTTTCTTGGGGTACAACCCTGAAAAACTGGAAGTACAGCTCTCTCAAATGGTCAGTCTTTTAAAAGACGGTGAACCGTTTAAGATGTCCAAACGTGCGGGAACGGTCATCCAAATGAGCGATGTGGTCGAAGAGATTGGTGCGGATGCGTTACGCTTTATGTTTGCAAGCAAAAAATGTGATACTGCTTTGGAGTTTGACATCGAAGAACTCAAGCGTCAAGACAGCTCCAACCCGATTTATTACGTCCAATATGCTCATGCCCGTATTCAAACGCTGGTATCTAAAAGTGAGATGAGTTTAGACGATATTATGAACTCTCGTCTTATTGGATTGAGTGCGGATGCGGATGGATTGTTGTTTGAAGCATTGCTGTTGCCGGAGATTATCGAGGATGCGTTTGAATCACGTCAAGCGCAAAAACTTCCCGATTATCTCAAAGCCCTTGCTGCGAAATTGCACAAATTCTACTATGATACTCGCGTTATTGGACATGAGGATGAGACGAAGTTGCTTAAGCTCCTTCTCGTTGTTGCCCTCTCTCTTAAAACAGGACTCTCACTTTTGGGAATCGAAGCCAAAGACCGGATGTAATGTTGTCATTCCCGCGAAGGCGGGAATCCAGCTTATTCTTATAGGGATGGATCCCCGGATCAAGCCCGAGGATGACGGATAAAACTATAATCTTCTTCACGTTATAATCACAAAAATTATATTTTCGAGGTCTGTCTATGGTCAAGGTAGCCGCAATACAAATGCAAATGGCGCGTGAAAAATCTGCCAATATTGCCAACGCTGAGGCAATGGTTCGAGAAGCTTCCAACAATGGTGCACATATTATCTTATTGCCCGAATTATTCGAGGGATATTATTTCTGTAAAGATATGGATAAAAAGTACTTCTCGTGGGCACAGGAGCGTGAAGGGCATCCGATGATCGCACGTTTTAGCGCATTGGCTAAAGAGCTTGGTGTGGTATTGCCCATTAGCTATTTCGAGCGTGACGGGGAGCGTTATTTTAACTCACTCGTGATGATTGATAGAGATGGAACGGTGATGGAAAATTACCGTAAAACCCATATCCCTGATGGTCCGGGATACGAAGAAAAATTTTATTTTGAGCCCGGAGATAGCGGATTTAAAGTATGGAAAACTGCATTTGGCAATGTCGGTGTCGGAATTTGCTGGGATCAGTGGTTTCCAGAGACGGCGCGTTGTTTGACACTCATGGGGGCAGATATGATTTTTTACCCTACAGCGATTGGAAGCGAGCCTGAAATTGGGGTAGATTCCGCGTCGCATTGGCAGAGAGTACAAATGGGGCACAGTGCCGCGAATATTATTCCCGTTATCGCCGCAAATCGTATCGGTGAAGAAGTAGGTGAGTGCTGTACCCTTACGTTTTACGGCAGTTCGTTTATTACCGATTACACGGGAGAAAAAGTAGCAGAGGCATCCCGCGATAAAGAAGAAATCCTATACAGTGAATTTGACCCCGTATCCATTCGCGAGCACCGTCACTATTGGGGGCTCATTCGTGACCGCCGTCCTGAGTGTTATGGGAAAATGGTGGAATAATTTTTGCTTTGTTTGATGTAATAATGTCATAACGGGGGTATCCGTGAGAGTCGTTTTACGCAACAATGCTATTTTCGTTCAAGGGGGTTGTAATACCCTCGAAGAGCCGTGGATGGAAGAGTTTTTCGATCATCATATACACAATACCCTCTTTTTAGACAATGGCGTTTTGGTTCTTAACAATGAAAACTCATCGGAGCAAAAAGAAGACTTCCTCGACTCTTTAACCGATCGTTACACCAAAGCCAATGACCTCTCCAGCCCATTTTATCGTCGATCTCTTCGCAAATGCAGAAGTGCGGCAGTGCGAATCGAGATACCCTATCGTAAAGCCGAAAGAGTCGATGTAGAGCTGTATGCGTTTGGTCCCAGTCGTGTAAAGATAACGTTTTTGAGCGATAACCGCTGGGTGATGCGCTATCTCAAGCAACAGCTCTCCTCTTTGGTCATGAGCAGTACCTCCAACCAAATTTATATCGATGTTTCAACATTGAATGCCAAATCACGTTTGGAAAAAGCCCTTAACCGTCGTGAAGTGCTTCATTATGTAATCAATTACAGCTATGATGATGAGTTTATGAGTAAGCTTTATGGGCACTATAGCGGTTGGGGCGAGGGAAGTGATGCTATTGACAAGATGATTCGATACCATGCAGTTTTTGAACTTCCTATGGGCAGTAAACCTGAAGATTTAAAACAGCGTTATAGGCAGTTGGCAAAGCGGTATCATCCCGACCGAGTTCATACGAAAAGTCCTGAAGTGATTAACAAATATACTGAAAAATTCAAACTTCTTCAAGAAGCATATGATGCGTTAAAGGCGGCAAGTTAATTTCGCTACAATATCAAAAAACGCTCAGGAGCACTTATGCAATATCGCTATATTGGACGCAGTGGTTTACGTGTTTCTCCGATTTGTTTGGGAACAATGACGTTTGGCAGTCAGTGCGATGAAAAAAATGCCTTTGCAATTATGGATAAAGCATACGATGCAGGGGTTAATTTTTTCGACACCGCCGAGCTCTATCCCGTTCCTCCAAGCTTTGAGCTTTCAGGACTCACCGAGGAGATGGTGGGGAGATGGCTTAAAACCAAACCGCGTGAGAGTCTCATTTTAGCCACCAAAGTAGCAGGAGCAGCATCGGGTTGGTTCGTCCCTCCGATTCGTCACGGATATACGGCGTGCGATCGATTTCATATTGAGCGGGCTATCGAGGGCTCACTCAAGCGGTTGGGAACCGATTATATCGATTTGTATCAAATGCATTGGCCCGATCCCATTGTCCCTATCGAAGAAACCTTGCGAGCGTTTGATTCATTGGTGCAAAGCGGAAAAGTTCGTTACATCGGAACGTCAAACGATACGGCGCATGGGGTGATGAAAGCCGCAATGACCTCAAAATATGAAAAACTAGCCCGCTTTGAGTCGGTACAAAATAATTTTTCACTCCTTAACCGTCATGATTTGGATGGAATCAATGCCGTGTGCAAAAGTGAAAACATCTCTCTGTTACCGTATTCTCCTCTTGGTGGTGGAGTATTGAGTGGAAAATACAATCAATCGAGCGTCGCACAAGGACGTTTTAGCGATTATGTAAATTCAACGAATAAGCGTCAAAGATTGATGGCGGCACGTTTTTTAAATGATAAAACACTTGCTTCAACCCAAGAGTATCTTCGTATTGCGCATGAGGCAGAAATGGATATTGTCACGATGGCGATAGCGTGGAGCAAACAGTTTGACTTTGTCGCTTCCACCATCATTGGAGCAACCACGCCTCAACAGCTCGATGCGAGCTTGGTAGCTATGAATGTCATCCTTTCTCCTGAAATAAATTATGCTTTGGATGCGGTACATGCAAAAATACTTTATCCTATGGGTTAGTTTGTTCGCCCTCCTAATAGGAGGCTGCGCAACCAAATACTACTCCATAAGTACCCCTAAAATGATTGTTATTAAAAGCCCCAAGCTAAAATACGCCGATATGGGATACCTCCGTTACGAGGGAGATGCAGTTGAGATGGAACTTTTTACCGCAGGTATTGCGGTGGAGAAAATATCCATCGATGAGCAGGTGTGTGTGAGTGCGGGATGCATGAGTGAAGAGGCGTTTGTACGCGAATATCTCTATAAGGACTATCCGCGTGACACAATGCGCCGTGTGTTGCAGGGTGAACCGATATTTAGTGGAGCTGGTGTCAGCGAGTCGTGTGGCGGGGTGAAGTTTCAGTATATTCGTAATGATGATATGGACATAGTCTATCGCCGCTCTCCTACAGAAACGTATTTTAAAGACCGATTGAATGGGTTGATGATTAATATTAGTGATATTCACGACACTAATGAGACTCAGTAAGGGTACTTGCAAGCTATGTTAAAATAGCGTAATTGAAAATAGGAATAAAATATGTCTAAATACGTAGGAGCACACGTCTCCGCTTCGGGTGGAGTGTTTAATGCCCCGCTTAATGCAATGAAAATAGGGGCGAAAGCGTTTGCTCTTTTTACCAAAAATCAAAAACAATGGGCAGCCAAACCGCTTGAAGATGAGACGATTGGATTGTTCAAAGACAATCTTGCCAAAAGCAGTATACAGCCTTGCCATATTTTGCCTCACGATTCGTATCTCATTAATCTAGGTCATCCCGAAGAGGAGAAGCGTGAGAAATCACTAGAGGCGTTTATCGATGAGTTGCACCGCTGTTCACAGTTGGGGCTTGATCGATTGAACTTTCACCCTGGCAGTCATCTCAAGCAAATCAGCGAAGAAGAGTGTATTGACCGAATTGCGTCTAGTATGAATAATGCGATTAAAATGGTCGAAGGGGTCAATCTTACCATCGAAAATACCGCAGGACAGGGGTCTAATCTGGGATGGAAGTTTGAGCATATTGCTGCGATTATTGAACGTATTGAAGAGAAATCACGTGTTGGGGTATGTATCGATACGTGTCACATGTTTACGGCAGGATATGATATTCGTACCCGTGAAGCGTATGATGCGACGTGGGCAGAGTTTGAACGTATCATTGGATTTCAATATCTCAAAGGTATGCACATCAACGACTCTAAGCCCGATTTAGGAAGCCATGTGGATCGACATGATTCGCTTGGATGTGGGAAAATTGGACTGGAGGCATTTCGTTTTCTCATGAATGATCCTCGAATGGACGATATACCCTTAGTGCTTGAGACAATTGATGAGACGATTTGGGCTCAAGAAATAGAACTTTTATATTCAATGCAGGAGTAGAAAATGAGAATTATTGTAATTTCAGCGGTTGCGTCAGCGACACTTATGGCAGGGGGATACGCTATCCCTGAGAGTTCGATCAATGCGACGGCACTTAGTGCGGCATACATAGCCAATGCTCATGGAGCAGACGCGGCGTATTACAACCCTGCAGCGATGGTTTACAATGATGATGCCCAATTGCTCGAAGTGGATACGACCTATATCGGGCTCAGTCCGATTGATTTTTCGGGGACAACGGGAAATTACAGTTCTAAAAAAGAGAACTTTTTAGTCCCGTCGTTTCATTATACCTCCAAAAAGTTAGGGGAGAGCGGTGCCCGTGTCGGATTTAGTATCGTTTCCCCAGCGGGATTGTCAAAGCGATGGGAGAGTGCGGTTCCAAAAGCGAGTGCGGAAGAGTTTACCCTTAAAACAATAGAGTTTAATCCATCAATTGCGATTCCCCTCAGCGAAACGGTCAGTATGGGGGCTGGATTTCGGGTGATTTCGAGTGAAGGTATTGTCAAGAGCACGTATACTGTTTCTAGGGATATGGAGGGAAGTGCTATCAATTACGGCTATAACTTAGCATTAATGTACAAACCATCATCAGCGTTGAGTCTAGCTGCAACGTACCGTTCAAAAATCGATTTATCAGTAGCTGGAAATGCAAAACTTTATGTAGGTGCTCCAACGGGTATCCCTGCTTATAATGGTGATGTAAGCGTTAGTGTCCCTCTCCCTGCATCATTAAATCTTGCTGCCGCCTATACTTTTGATACTGGTACAACCATCGAAGCGGTGTATCAACGAACCTATTGGTCAGCTTATAAAAATTTAGATTTTAACTATCCAGTCTCTATCGGAGGATTGGCTCCTTATTTTGATGCTCCAAAACCAAAAAATTGGAAAAATACCAATACGTATCGCCTCGGGCTAACGCAGAAGTACGATAAATGGACGGCAATGGCAGGGGTAGCGTATGATGAAACTCCGGTACCTGAGGCAACATTGGGGTATGAGCTTCCCGATTCAAATGCATTAATCGCTTCTTTGGGGGGACGCTACCAGATCAACAAATCGTGGAATATTGGGCTTGCCGGTTTGGTGGATATGAAGCAAAATCGTGAAGTTCATCAGTCAGGTCCTACTGGTATCAATGGTGAATTTTCCAATGCCCGTGCGTATCTCGTCACGGCGGGAATCGAGTATCGTTTTTGATTCGTTACCCGTTTGAAAATTTTTATGAAATGCTTACCTCTGTCGTGGAGGAGAAGAGACATAAAAAAGCACTTTTTATCAATAATGAGAGTTATACCTACGTACAACTGCTCGATAAAGTAGATACTCTTGCGCAATCGCTTCGTGTTTTGAGAGTGGGTCGGGGAGATCGGGTCGCTCTCATTTGTCCTAACAGCATTGAGTTTGTAATCAGTATTTTTGCTGCCAATAAAATCGGGGCAGTGATTGTCCCCATCAATACGATGTTGAAAAATGAAGAGTATCGCTATATCCTCCAAGATTGCCGTGCCAAAGTATTGATTACGGGATACAAGCTTAAAGCGGAGACACAAACGTTGGAAAAAGAGATTCCAAGTCTCAAAGCCACGATTTGGATCGATCAATCTCCAATCCACTCCTCAGAGCATTTTGTTATGAGCCAATTGCCATTAGAAGATGAGATTGCTGAGTATGAACCGCTTGGTTTGGAGGATACGGCAGTAATTTTTTATACGTCAGGGACAACGGGAAATCCCAAAGGGGCGATGATTAGCAATCGTAATTTATTTTCCAATCTTTTGGCTGGACAAGAACGGTTTGATCTGAGCAGTCGTGATCGCTTTATTGTTTATTTGCCGATGTTCCATTCGTTTACATTTTCGATTATGGTGATGCTGCCTTTGTCTGTACAAGGCTCGTTGGTGATTGTCCCCTCGATTTTACCCTTTAGCAATATCATTAAGCAAACGCTGTTTAAACAAGTAACGATTTTTATGGGAGTTCCGGATATTTACAATGCCCTTCTTCGGGCAAAATTGCCGTGGTATTTTTTGTGGTTCAACCGTATTCGTTGCTTTATCTCCGGCGGGTCTGCTCTGAGCGAAGATACCCTCAACCGTTTTCACGCCACATTTAAACGTGCTACGATGTTAGAGGGGTATGGTTTGAGTGAATGTTCCCCTGCGGTTACAGTTAATCCCCTTGAGAAACAAAAATCCCTCTCCGTTGGATTGCCATTGATGGGATATGAGGTGAAAATTGTGAATGAGGAGATGATGGAATTGCCTCATGGTGATGTGGGAGAGTTGATTGTTCGTGGTGATTGTGTGATGCAGGGATACCTAAATGATCCTGATGAGAGCGACAAAGTAATTCAAAATGGCTGGCTTCGGACAGGTGATATGGCAAAAGTCGATGAAGAGGGGTATGTTTATATTGTCGATCGGATCAAAGATTTAATTATCTCCAAAGGGCTTAATATCTATCCGCGTCAGATTGAAGAGTCCCTTATGTTGTTGCCCAGCGTAAAACTGGCTGCCGTGATTGCACAAATTGACTCCCATAGCGGTGAAGTTCCTATTGCCTTTATTGAGCTTGAAGAGGGGTTTGAGCATATGACTATATCCCAAATCAAATCCGAACTCAAAGAGCATTTGGCATCGTTTAAAATTCCAAAAACCATAACTGTGGTAGAATCGTTACCGAAAACTGCTACAGGCAAAGTACTCAAAAGAGTACTTAAACAAGGATTGAATTGAAATATCTGATTGATTTCTTAGAAAATAAAACCATAGAAAAGAGCCATATTTTTGCTCAGCTCAAATGCACCGTGGAAGAGGCAAAAATTTTACAGCTTTTAACCCGTAAATTTTTACAGTCCCAAGAGGATGTTGCTGTTTTTGAACTGCTTCAAGAAATTTACGGAGCAGAAAGTTATGATTATTTGGCTCATTTTGGAGAAGTAAAAACCTTGCTGGAACTTGGATGGATTACCCACCACTCTTTTACCCCGATTAAAATCAGCGAGCTCTCTCAATTGGAACTTTTCAATACGCCTGTAGCTTTGACATCAATTTTTATGAAACTCCTCGAAGAGGGTTCGTTGGAGATGACACTTCCTGAGATTAAACCTTATGCCGATCATTTGGAATACCTTCAAGATCAGTTTTTTCGCATTGAGCTGTACCAAAAGATGTCGATTGTCCGTAACAGCGGAAATGACCATTCGTTAGGGGTAAATCGTATCCAAAGCAAGCTCGATTTATTAGAAAAGCGCATCGATGAGAGGATTGCCCAAACCTCTCAAGACGTTGTTTTAGACCGTTTTTTCAAACAAAAAAAGCTCGAACCCAAGGAGCAGGTGATTTTTTTGGCATTGCTCAAAGAGGAGTACAGTGCGACTGAGGGGAATTTGCGGGAGATGAATACCCTTATTGATTTAATCAGTTTTGATGATTATGAACGGATTAAAAATCGTGCCTTGCTCGAAGATGGAGCACGTCTTATTAATGACGATGTAATCGATTACGAAGAGATGCTTAACCCGTTTGGAGGGATAAGTCGTGCGTTTTACATAGTGGATGAGGTACTTCAAAGCATTATGCATCCTCAGAAAAAGAAAAAAGCCAGCAAACTCAAGCTCGATATGCTTATCAAAGAGCAAGAAATTTTTGAGCTGATCGAACCTGTAACCTCGTTGGAGAATGTCGTCCTTAATTCCTCTACGGAAAAAACGCTCCAAAACCTCATGCGTCAACTGGATAAAGAGGTTATTACCCGTTTGCATCAGTGGGGAGTCAAAGATAAAAAAGCAGGAATAGATGCACGGATTATTTTCTACGGCCCTCCGGGTACGGGTAAAACGCTCACTGCTCATTCACTTTCACGTTCACTAAAGCGTCAAGTATTGAGTTTTGATTGTTCCAAAATTCTTTCGATGTACATTGGAGAGTCGGAAAAAAATGTCCGTAAAATCTTTGATACCTACTCAGATTTGACTGCTCAAACGAAAACGGAACCAATTTTGCTCCTCAATGAAGCCGATCAATTTTTGGCATCACGTTCAAGCGGTGTCGGCTCATCTGCCGATCAGATGCACAATCAGATGCAAAATATTTTCTTAGAGCAAATCGAGAAATTTCAAGGAATTTTGATTGCCACGACGAACTTACTCGAAAATATTGACAAAGCCTTCTCTCGCCGATTCAACTACAAAATTGAGTTCAAAAAGCCGGATCAACAACAACGGTTAGAGCTTTGGAAAATGATGCTTCCCAAAAATGCTCCGTTTGAGAGTGGTTTTATTGTCGATTCACTGAGCTCCCATCCATTGACCGGAGGACAAATCAACTTAATTGTGAAAAATACTGCTTACAACGTTGCGGCACGCGATAATGCAGTCTTTATGTTGAGTGATTTTGAAGATGAAATCCGCAAAGAGAAACAAGGAAGTTTTGACAGTGAAAAATCGGTAGGTTTTTTGAATCGATAGAATCAATATGTTTCATTTGGTAACGCTTCTTTGGGAGTGCTACTAATCCCCCCTGAAAATTCATCTATTTATCCCTTTAGCACGTATGTATGTCACAAAGTCAATCTATTAGGAGGAATAAATACACATTATTGTTACATAATATAACAATTACCGGTGAGTATAAAACAAAGGTGTTTACAAAAGTAACAGGGTCAAAATAAGTTCTTTTGTATAAGGGTTTGTTTAATTCACTTTTGGTTATAGTGCAATAATTGTTTATTTCAGGCATGTAAAAATGCAGGTATACCATAATACAAAAAGGTCGGACTCATGGAGCACTACAACGTAGCAAATCCTTATTTTGGGGTATTTGTGCTGTTTGTACTTACGTTTGGGGCATTTTATGCGACAACGGTACTTGCACGCTTAGCCAGTCGCGCGTTAGCGGCTAAAGACACAGAAAAAATAAAACTCTCTCCGTACGAGTGCGGACCTGAGATCAGTAAGCAGCCAAACCGTATTTCAACGCAGTTTTATCTGTTTGCGTTGTTGTTTTTATTGTTTGATGTCGAGATTGTTTTTATGTTTCCGTGGGCGATTGATTTTAAATTGCTTGGCTGGTTTGGTTTTGCTGAGATGATGATGTTCATTCTCCTCTTGGCTATCGGATTTGTTTATGCGTGGAAGAAAGGAGCCCTCGAATGGCACAACATCAAGTAAATTATTTAAAAGACGGCGGTCTTCCCGTTGCATTGACGACGATTGATAAGGTCGTCAATTGGGGTCGCTCCAACTCATTGTGGGCATTGACGTACGGATTGGCATGTTGCGGTATTGAGATGATGGCTTCGGGCGCATCACGTTATGACTTTGACCGTTTCGGTACGATTTTTCGTGCTTCTCCGCGTCAAGCTGAACTGATGGTGGTTGCAGGGACGTTGACCAAAAAACATGCGGAATTTATCCGCCGTTTGTATGACCAAATGACAGAACCAAAATGGGTTATCTCCATGGGTTCATGCGCAAATACGGGCGGGATGTTTAATACCTACTCTACGGTTCAGGGAGTAGATCGTGTTATCCCTGTTGATTTGTATCTTCCGGGGTGTGCACCACGTCCTGAGACGTTGCAATATGGCGTAATGATGCTTCAACAAAAAATTCGTCGTGAGAGTGCATCTCGTGCTCAAAAGCCAAAAAGGTTGATGTAATGAGAGCCTATACTCCCAAAGATAACGTACAAAAGAAGCCGTATTACACCGATCGTTATTGGGTCGCTCCCCAAGTGGCGAAACATGACGTGAGCAGTGATGACGTATTCGCAGCCGACCTTGATGCGATTAAAGCAAAATTTGATGTTTTGGATGCGTATATCCAAGTCGAACAAATGGTAGTTGTTATCAATGCTGCCGATAATTTTGCCGTCATTGAAATGCTCAAAAATGAGCGTGACTACAATCAGCTCTCCGAAATGAGCGCGATTGATTGGCTGGCATCCGAGGGAAAATTTGAGATTTTCTATCAAATGTTGAGCATGACGAAACGTAAACGCCTCCGTATCAAATGCAAAATTGACGAAAAAGAGTCCATTCAAAGCGTTGAAAAGCTTTTCCGAAGTGCCGATTGGTCAGAGCGTGAAATGTACGATATGTTCGGTGTAGTGGTTAATAACCATCCGTTTATGAAACGTATTTTAATGCCTGATGACTGGGAAGGATTCCCATTACGTAAAACCTATCCGCTTCAAGGCGATGAGTTTGCGGCATGGTATGAAGTCGATAAAATCTTCGGTAAAGAAGCGCGTGAGATTATCGGACCTGAGAACCGTGATCCTGCCCGAATCGATCGTTACGATACGGAGCGTTTCGCACGTCTTGGTCACGAAGTTCCACGCGGTACGGATATTACTCATGGTGAGCCGGATACTCCACTCGTGTATCAAGAAAATGAAGGTGTATTTATGATCGAAAAATTTGATGCGCAGAAGAGTGTTGTAATCTCTGATCGCCACCGTTAAGGAGCTATGAATGCAACAATCCAATCGCCTTAGACCCTTTTTTGAAAACATTACGTTTGATCGCATCGATAATGAGATGATCCTTAACTTCGGACCTCAACATCCCTCGGCACACGGACAATTGCGCCTTATGCTTCACATGCAGCAAGAGCAAATTACCAAAGCGCATCCGGACATCGGATACCTTCACCGTGGTATGGAGAAGATGGCTGAGAATATGATTTACAACGAGTTTATGCCGACCACGGATCGTATGGACTACATCGCGTCAAGCTCAAATAACTACGGTTTTGCCCTTGCGGTTGAGCGTTTAATCGGTCTTGAAGTACCGCGTCGTGCGAAAGTCATTCGTATGATGTTGCTTGAAACCAACCGTCTTATGTCACACCTTTTTTGGTTGGCAACGACGGCTTTGGACATTGGAGCGATGACAGTCTTCTTGTTCGCATTCCGTGAGCGCGAATATTTGATGGATTTGATTGAAGATTATTGTGGTGCACGTTTGACCCACTCTGCGGTTCGTATCGGTGGGGTTCCATTGGATTTGCCGGATAACTTTATCGGTGATTTGCGTAAGTTTTTGGATAAATTGCCTGAAAATATCAAAGACTACGAAGACTTACTCGATACCAACCGTATTTGGTTGATGCGTATGGAAAATGTGGGAGTTATTTCGACAGAGATGGCATTGAGCTGGGGATGTTCAGGGGTAATGCTCCGTGCTTCAGGTGTGGAATGGGATATTCGTAAAGAAGAGCCGTACGAATTGTATGACGAAGTAGAGTTTAATGTTCCTGTTTCTGACAAAGGGGACAACTACGCCCGTTATAAACTTTACATGGCAGAGATGCGTGAATCGGCAAAAATTCTCTATCAGGTACTAGATATGTATCCGGATACCGAACCTGCATTGATGGCACATGCCCCGCAATATATCTCAGCACCAAAACTGGATATTATGACTCAAAACTACTCATTGATGCAGCACTTTGTTCTTGTGACACAGGGGATGCGTCCGCCGGTAGGTGAGGTCTATATTCCAACCGAATCACCAAAAGGGGAGCTTGGATATTACATCAATAGCCAAGGTGGAGCCTATCCGTATCGTCTCAAACTTCGTGCTCCATCGTTTTGGCACACAGGTATTTTGACAGATTTGTTACCGGGGCATTATATCCCCGACGTAGTATCCATCATCGGGACGACCAATATCGTCTTCGGTGAAGTTGACCGTTAAAAAGGACCTTTATGAAACGTTATGACCTTCGTCACCTCAAAGGTGCTTTTGATAACCGTATGGTTGAGATTATGAAAGAGGAAAAAGACCCGAAAGAGGTTTTGATTTTCTTATTTGAGATTGGTGATTTTTCACCCATACAGCGCAGTGCTGACGTCGTAAAAGAAAGCGGATATGAGATGACAAATTCATTGAAATTTAATGAAGCCGACTGGACCATCGTGGTCAAGCGTAAGGACTAAAAGTGAGCAAAGTCTATTTCTCCACATGGCGCGGAGAGCAGATCAACAATATCGGTAAACCCGAATCAGAGTGGGAAGTTTCTGCGTATAATCTGCCCCAGCAGTACAATGAGCACTCTCATTCGAAAGCGTTTATCGGTTGGGACGGTCTTGCCCTTTTTAACCCTGATGTCGATGTTGTTCGTTTAGCTACGGAATATGCAGCACAATATCAAGTCTATTCAGAAGCGTGCGGTCGCTGTGCACCAGGGCGATGGGGTGGACGTATTTTGTACGATCTCCTTGATAAAATTGCTCGCGGTGAGGGTGCCGTATCGGATATGGAACACCTCAAAGAAGTTTCACGTACAATGCAAGAAACCTCTAAATGTGAGATTGGGAAAACCGTTCCGACTCCATTGCTGGACTTGATGAACCATTTTGAAGCCGAATTTATGGCATGCATATTAGAGCAAAAAGCATCTAAGCATTATCATATGGAAGATACCAATTACATTGCAAAGATTACAGCACCATGTATGGATGCCTGTCCTGCGCACGTTGATATTCCCGCGTACATCGAAGGTGTACGTGATTTGCGTTTTGATGATTCGTTGATGGCAACACGTCAGACGATGCCACTCGCACATACATGTGGACGTGTTTGTCCTCATCCGTGTGAGAGCGAGTGCCGTCGTACGAATTTGGATGAACCGATTTCGATTATGGAGCTCAAACGCTTGGGTGCTGATTATGAGACCGATCACGGATTTGGCTTTTTCCATCCGTATGCGCAAAAGCCTTCAATCGGTAAAAAAGTAGCCATCATCGGGTCAGGTCCTGCAGGACTAACAGGTGCGTATTACTTAGCGCTTGATGGTATTGATGTGGATGTTTACGAAGAACTTCCTGTTTTGGGTGGAGAAGTTGCAGTCGGAGTGCCGGAATACCGTATGCCGATTGACAAATACAATCAAGACATCAAAGCAGTACGTGATCTTGGGGTAAATTTTATCACTAATACGAAAGTAACGGCGGATATGATGCGTCAATATGAGAACGATTATGACGCAATTTTAGTTGCAACAGGTACTCGTATCTCAAAAAAAGTCTATTGTGAAAACGAACGTGCCGATATTCAAGGATATTGGGGAGCGATTGATTTTCTGGATAAAGTGAATCTCGAAGTGAAGTACGGCATTATGGTTCCCGAAGCAGATCAAAAAAGACACATGCTGGACAAAGACTACGTTGATTTAACAGGAAAAACGGTAGTGTGCGTTGGGGGCGGATTTACCTCTATGGACGTAGTACGCTGTTCTATCCGTGCGAATGCGGCAAAAGTGGTTATGATCTATCGACGTGATGAGAGAACGATTATCAATAATACGACCTATGAAGAGTATCATGAAGCAGTTGAAGAGGGGGTTGAATTTATTTTCCACTCGGCAGTTGCTGAAATGCGCGATGAAAACAATGTTTTAAAATCGTTGTTGATTGATAGATTTGAGCTGGTTCCCAATCCTGATGGCGGTCGCCCTACATTGGAAAAAATTGAGGGTGCATCGTTTGAAATGGCATGTGATTATCTCATCCCTGCCGTTTCTCAAAGTGCTGATTTGAAGCTTATCCCCCAAGAGTGGGAAATTGAGCGCACATCATGGGCAACGATTAAAACCAATGGGAAAGATTATATGACCTCGCGCAAAGGTATTTTTGCTGCTGGTGACTGTGAATACGGTCCTATGACAATTGTCAATGCCGTTGGGCAAGCCAAACGTGCGGCATCGGTTATGGCACGTTATGTTGTCAACGGTGAAATTACCCTTGCGGATAATGAGATTATGGAAGACCATCTTCGTAAGCTCAAAGTCTATGATAAAAAAGAGAAGATCCAAGGGTGGCTTCCGGGTTTACCGCGTCAACACAGTGAAGTGCTTACCGTGGAGGAGCGTCGTGATAATAATCGCGAAGTGAAATATGCCCTTACCCAAGAAGAAGCGATGTCTGAGGCCCAGCGCTGTATGCGCTGTTATTACATAGCAATGGTCGCACACTAATGGAGGGCGGGATGATAGAATTTACGATAAATAACCAGCCCGTAACGGCAAATAAGGGTGAAACAATTCTCCAAGCAGCACGCAAAGCGGGGTTTTATATCCCGACGATGTGTTACATTGAGAAAACGACTCCGTGTGCATCGTGCCGTTTGTGTGTTGTTGAGACCGATAAAACCGATGGGTTGATTCTAAGCTGTCAAACCCCTCCAACGCAGGGGCTGGCAGTAACAATCGATTCTGAGAGATTACAGACTGAACGTACCAATATCATGCGTATGTACGATGTTAATCACCCCTTAGAGTGCGGTGTATGTGATAAATCAGGTGCGTGCGATCTCCAAAATAAAACATTGGAATTTGGGGTGTCGACGCAACATTTCAGTGCCAAAGAACAACATCGTAAAATCGAGCATTGGGGATTGATTAATTACGATCCGTCGTTATGTATTTTATGTGAAAAATGTGTTCATGTCTGTAATGAGATTATCGGAGATGATGCGATTGAACTTCACTTTGGTGGTTACAAATCAGCGGTTATTCCTAAAAACAGTGAGACACTCGATTGTACTTTCTGTGGTGAATGTATCGCTGTGTGTCCTGTGGGAGCATTGGTGAGCTCGAAGTTTCAATACAGTGCAAATGCGTGGGAATTAACACAAATACCGGCAACGTGCGCCCATTGTTCAGCAGGATGTTCATTGACCTATGAAGTACGTCATACCTCGAATTCCCTTGGAGCAAAGCCGAAAATTTACCGTGTAACGAATAATTTTGAAGTGGCAACACTGTGCGGGGCAGGACGTTTCGGGTTTGATTTTGACATTCAAGCAAGCAAAGATGAAGCATTGTTTGAAAAAGCAGTTTCGGCATTTAAAAATGCAAAAGCAATCCGTTTTAGCTCACTGATTACCAATGAAGAGGCACTGATTTTACAGCGTCTTAAAGAAAAACTGGGTGTTAAACTGTTCAACGAAGAGGCTAGAGCGTATCAATCATTTATGGACGCTTACAGCTCTATGAGCGGCAAGAGTGCATTTAGCGGAACATTGGATGCCGTTGCTCAAAGTGATGCAATTATTGTACTGGGCGGACGTATCAGTACGGATAACCCTGCCGTTCGTTACGCGATGACCACTGCCGCACGTCATAATGGTGCAAAAATCGTCTACATGCACCCGCTCGAAGATGTTCTTTTGCAAAACGTTGTGACTCAGAATGTACGCTATGAAGCGGGTTCTGAAGAGGGTGTTGTTGCTATGCTTGCAGAAACTCTTTTAGAAGGGTGTGATGTAGACGATACGATAAAAACCTTTTTAGAGAGTTTGGATGAGGGGTATTTGTGCGCCGAGTCCAATGTGGGGAATGAAGAGTTTGCTCAAATTTCAAAATCATTGCGCCGTGCACAACATAAAACGCTCATTATTGGGTCGGATGTTTTGAGTCATAAACGCGCAGATAATATTGCCCGTTTGTGTGCTTTGATTGAAACGCATACCGATTTTTCACTCATTGTCCTTCCTCTTACGGTCAACACGGTGGGTGTATCGCTTATGTGTGATTTGGATAAAGATGAAGCAATTTCGGATGTCGTGGGGTATAACGCGCAGGGAGACTTTGTGATCGGTTCCATGGGTGAATGCACATTGACAATGCCGTCTTTGAACCAGCAAGAAGGGACGTTTGTCAGCATCAATTATCAACTTCTCTCCACCAATGTTGCAGTGGCTTTTGAGGGATATTGCCTGAATGATATTGCGCAGGTTTTGGGGTTAAAAGCCCTTAATACCATCGATTATACGGCGCAATTGCCGCTTCAAAAAGGATTTAAAGCAATCGGATTTGATGCTTTAGATAATTTTTACGGAGTATTGGGTGAAGATAATCGCGGATACCAATTGGAGACGATGGATGTTGCCGTAGAGGGAGCATTGGAAGCCATTGATGATTTACCGGAGTTTAACGGAACCGTTATTTATCAATGCAACCCTGTCAATCAATTTAATGGATATACCGCACAAACATCTCAACTGGAGGCGGATACATCACTTCGCGGTTCGGTGCAGTTTGCTACTGCCGCTCGCATTAGCGATGGGGATAGTGTCACCATCGAGGGGCGTGATGGGGTTAGAGTATTTGTTCTTGATGAAACACTCAAAGGAACCATTGCCCTTTTACCTACCTATGACACCGCATTTAGTGGGATTCACGAGGGGTATCGATTTGAGAAAATTAAACTACAAAGGATGGGGAGTTAAATCATGAATGAAATAACGATAACCATAGACGGCAAAGAGGTACGGACGCAAGAGGGTGAATACATCCTCAATGCCGCGCGTGCCAATGGGATATTTATCCCTGCTATTTGTTATCTGACGCGCTGCTCACCAACCTTGGCGTGTCGTATCTGTTTGGTAGAAGCGGATGGAAAACAAGTCTATGCGTGCAATGCAAAAGCCAAATCGGGGATGGACATTAATACAAAGACCACTACTATTGAGGAAGAAAAACGTGCCATCATGGAAGTGTATGATGTCAATCATCCTTTAGAGTGCGGTGTCTGTGACCAATCCGGAGAGTGTGAGCTTCAAAACTATACCCTCGAAATCGGTGTGGATCAGCAACATTACTCCATTGCCGATACTCACAAGCCGGCACAAGATTGGGGTCTTATCCATTATGACCCTGCTTTGTGTATTATGTGTGAGCGCTGTATTACCGTCTGTAAGGATATGATAGGCGATGCTGCCCTCTCAACCGTTGCTCGCGGTGGTGAACCTCTTGATGCAGCGTTCAAAGAGTCAATGCCTAAAGATGCCTATGCAATGTGGAATAAGCTCAATAAATCGCTTATTGCCCCCAATGCAGGTGATACCCTTGATTGTACCAACTGCGGTGAATGTACCGCTGTTTGTCCGGTTGGTGCCTTGGTAAGCACTGATTATCAGTACACCTCCAATGCATGGGAACACCAGCAAATCCCTGCAACGTGTGCCCATTGTAGTGCTGGCTGTCAGCTTAGCTATGACATCAAGCATACCGATATTGCCAATGCGGATGCTAAGATTTACCGTGTCAAAAATGAGTGGAATTATGTTTCGCTGTGCGGTGCAGGACGTTACGGTTACGATTTCCAGAATGCGAATGTCACCAAAGATGCGATTGCCTTTGATGCGGCGATTGAAGCTTTCAAAAAGGCGGATACCATTGCATTCACCTCGACAATTACCAACGAAGAGGCGATGATTTTACAACGTCTCAAAGAGAAGCTTGGGGTCAAACTCATCAACGATGAAGCACGTGTATTTAAGAACTTCCTTGATAGTTACAGTCTTATCAGCGGGCAATCGCTTTACAGCGGTAATCTCAAAGAGGTTCATGAGTCTGATTTTGTCGTCTCTATCGGATCAGCCCTTAAAACCGATAATCCTAATGCCCGTTTTGCGATGAATAATGCACTCTCGATGAACAAAGGGGCGGGATTATATTTTCACCCGATGAATGACCCTGTTATTGCCGATATGTCCAAAAACGTAACACAAATCAACCATGCACCGATGATGGAAGAAGCGGCATTGTATTTGATGCTTGATTTATTCGGCGATAAATCAGCGATGCCGACAAGTGTTACCGAGTATCTCTCAACTTTCCATTCGATGAAAACGGTTACCGTTGAAGAGACGGTTGATGAAAAAGTAACTGAAACTGTGGTCAAAAAAGTTCTCAATGAAGAGACAGGTGTTGAAGAAGAGGTGAGTGAAGAGGTTACAAAAACCGTAAAGAAAAAAGTTTCCAAAGAGATAGAGGTTGATGATAACGCTCTCTTGGGGCTTTTGAACGCACCGGCAGGATTTACGGAAACGCTCACAAAATACTTAGCCAAAAAAGAGAAATTTTCTCTCATGGTTGGGCCCGATTTGTACACCCATCCCCATTCGAGCAATTGTGCACGTCTTGTGGCATTGATTGAGAAGCACACGGCGTTTAATGTAACCATGATTCCCAATCTCGCGAATACTCTAGGGGTTGCTCTTATTTGTGACCTTGATGAGAAGGCGGGTAAATATACAATTGGTTATAATACAGCAGGAGATTTCACCCTAAGTGCGTTAGGAAATGGCGATTTGGATATGCCGGCACTTAACCAGCAAGAGGGGACATTGACGAGCATCGATAAACGTGTGAATCCGACCAACGTGGCACTTGCCTTTGGTGGATATACCCTCAATAATGTTGCTTCTGCTCTTGGTGTAAGTGCGGCGTTTAGCGTTGATTATACGGCACAACTTCCTGTAAATGCAGGGTTTAAAGCCGTTGAATTTGATACGTTGCCCAATCATTACACCAATGCGGGCGAAGAAGTTCGCGGGTATGTTCTTGATGTTCTCAACGTACCCTGTGGCGAAGATGAAAACGTTCAACCCTTCGATGCAGCGTATGCTATGAAGAGTGCCGTCGTGTATCTGGCGAATCCCGTGTTGCAGTTTACCGCGTTTACAGCACGCGCACATCAGTTGACGCAAGAGGGTGGTTTGTACGCATCAAGTGAGTTTATGAGCAGCAATGGTTTAAACTCAGGTGATAACGTACGTGTTAAAACCCCTAAAGGTGAGATAGTCGTCTCCATCATTAACGATTCAAAAATCAACGGAGATATAACCTATCTTCCGACATTTGATTCAAAAATTAACTCACAAGCATTGTTTGGCGGTTACCGCTTTAGCAATGTAACGATTGAAAAGGTGTAGAAGATGGATATGGCATTTATCATCGAAACGATTGTCAAAATCGTCGTCATTTTATTAGTGTTCTCAGCCCTTGCTGGGTTAGGTACGTACTTTGAGCGTAAAGTATTGGCATTTATGCAACGTCGTCTTGGACCGATGCACGTTGGACCTTTTGGATTGCTCCAAGTAGCGGCGGATGGGATTAAGCTTTTTACCAAAGAAGACATTATCCCTCAAAATGTCGTGAAGCCTATCTTTAAAATTGCTCCCGTCATTACAGCAGCAACCGCCTTTATGGCGGCAGCTGCTATCCCGTTTTGGCCTCAATTTACCGTGCTTGGTTATACAGTTCACCCTATCGTTGCCGATGTCAATATCGGTATTTTATACGTATTGGGTGTGATGGCGATTGGTCTTTATGGTCCGTTGCTGGGTGGTATGGCATCGGCGAATAAGTTTTCGTTGATTTCAGCGGCACGTAGTGCAGCGGTATTTATCTCCTACGAAGTCATCAGCGGACTTTCATTGCTCGCCCCTCTTATGATGGTTGGGTCATTGTCTCTTGTGGATATTAACAACTATCAAGTAGGGGGAATCGGACACTGGATCGTTTGGTCACAACCAGTAGCCTTTATCCTCTTTTGGATTGCGGCGTTTGCAGAAACTGGACGTACACCGTTTCACTTAGTTGCGAATGACCACGAGATTATTGACGGATTTGGAACGGAGTATTCAGGTATGCGATGGGGTCTTTTCTTTATCGGTGAGTACGCGAATATGTTCTTTATCTCATTTGTAATCGCCATCATTTTCTTGGGCGGTTTTGGTGATGGGACAATTGCAGGGGCATTTCAGTTGCTTCTCAAAGTCGCATTTTTCTTCTTCTTTTTCCTCTGGACCCGTGCCGCATGGCCAGATGTTCGACCGGATCAGTTGATGTGGTTGTGCTGGAAAGTATTAATGCCAATAGCCGTGATCAATGTCGTGATCACCGGTCTTGTGATGATGTTTTAAGGAGGGATGGATGCATAGTGAACCATTGAATGATCGTAACGTAAGTGAGCAAAGTCCTTATTATTATGTTGATATTGAAGAGTATCCAACCACAGGATGGGATAAGTTTAAACAAGTAGTCAAACGTACCTTTAGAGGTGAATTGTTTGTCGGTTTATGGGTAGTCATGCGCGAGTTGGTTAAATTTGATATTCATACGGTTAAATACCCGCTTGAAAAACTCCCCATTGGACCACGTTACCGTGCGGTACACAAACTGTTACGTTTGTGGGAGTCGGGATATGAGCGTTGTATCGGATGCGGATTGTGTGAAAAAATCTGTATCTCTGATTGTATCCGTATGGACACAAAAATTGATGAAAACAGCCGTAAAGAGGTGACCGAGTACAGTATCAACCTTGGCCGTTGTATTTTTTGCGGTTATTGTGCGGAAGTGTGTCCGGAACTGGCCATCGTTCATGGACAACGGTACGAAAACGGTTCCGAACAACGTTCCCATTTCGTGATTAAAGACGATATGCTCACCCCGCTTGATTTCTTAACTTCTGGTCAGCAAACAGAGTATCCAGGCTTTGGTTCCATTAACCCTAACGAGAGCGTTACTAAAACGCCTCTTGCGTATTAAGGAGACACTATGTTTGAAGCTATCGCTTTTTATCTGTTTGCGACGCTTGTCACGGTGATGTTTACCATTACGGTGATGACCTCTCAAGCACTGTATGCCTTGACTGCAATGGCAGCAGGGATGATTTTTATTTCAGCCTTTTTCTTTATTTTGGGGGCTGACTTTTTGGGTGCGATCCAGATTATCGTTTACACCGGTGCCGTCATGGCAATCTATGCGTTTGGTATGATGTTCTTTGACACAACACGTAATGTAATCGAAAAACGTTCTAACCCACAATTTGTGGTTGTCCTTGGAGGATTGGCAGCAGTATTGGTTGTCTTTATTGTCCTTGCTCCTATTGTAACGACAAATTTGAATGCCAATTATCCGATTGATTTAGCCGTTGGAAATACGCAAGCCATAGGGATGGTGCTGTTTACAAAATATTTACTCCCTTTCGAGTTAGCAGCCGTTATGTTACTGGTTGCAATGATTGCAGGTATTGTTTTGGCAGGTAAAAAAATGGACAAATCGTTGACGCTTATGGCAGAAGAGGACATTGCATTGATGCATGCATCATCAGCCACTGAAATCACACAAGAAGAGGCGTACTAATGGAAATTACATTAACGCACTATTTAGTGCTATCAACCGTATTGTTCGCTATCGGTTTAATAGGGGTTATGCGCCGTAAAAATTTGTTGATGCTCTTTTTCGCGACGGAAATTTTGTTGAACGCTGTCAATATCGGCATGGCAGCAATTTCGCATTTTCGCGGGGATTATACAGGGCAGATGTTTGCATTTTTCATTATTGCAATCGCAGCATCTGAAGTAGCCGTAGGTTTGGGTCTTCTTATCGTATGGTACAAACGTACCGGTAAGATTGATCTTGATCAAATGACATCGATGAGAGGATAGGACAGATGGAAGTTTATTTATACATTGCATTGTTTGCTCCGTTGGTGGGTTCACTCTTTGCGGGATTGTTTGGAGCATATCCGAAAATGCTCTTTACAGGGGTAATAGCCTCAGGATTGCTTTTTGCATCTTTTGTAAGCAGTGCCATTTTACTGAACTATGTTCTAGCTGGACACACGGTTCATGTCGAAATGATGACATGGATTGCGGCTGGAGATTTATACATTCCGTTTGGATTTGTGGTTGACCAAGTGAGTGTGACCATGATGATGGTTGTTTCTGTCGTCTCTACGGTTGTTCACGTCTATTCTATCGGTTATATGGCGCACGACAAAGGGTTTAACCGTTTCTTCTCGTACCTCTCCGCTTTCGTTTTCTCGATGATGGTTTTGGTTATGAGTGATAACTTCTTGGGTCTGTTTATCGGATGGGAAGGGGTTGGCTTGTGTTCATGGCTCCTTATTGGTTTTTGGTATCATAAAGAATCTGCGACATGGGCAGCCAATGAAGCCTTCATTATGAACCGTATCGCTGACTTGGCGATGTTAATCGGTATCTTTATGATGTATTGGAATCTTGGATCATTGCAATACGATGTTGTTTTCGCAAATATTGCAATGCTTCCGATACACATCATCACATGGATCGGTATTTTCCTCTTTATCGGTGCAATGGGTAAATCGGCACAATTTCCTCTCCATACATGGCTTGCTGACGCGATGGAAGGTCCGACTCCCGTATCGGCACTGATTCACGCAGCAACGATGGTTACGGCAGGGGTCTATCTCGTGGTTCGTGCCAATCCGATTTATGGTTTGATTCCCGAAGTAGGGACAGCCATTGCCTCACTGGGAGCATTTGTTGCAATGTTTGCAGCGACCATGGCGTTGGTTAATCGTGATATGAAACGTATCATCGCTTATTCAACCCTTTCACAGCTTGGTTACATGTTTGTAGCCGCTGGTTTGGGTGCGTATTGGGTGGCATTGTTTCACCTTATGGCACACGCATTTTTCAAAGCATTGTTGTTCTTGGGTGCAGGTAACGTTATGCACGCAATGCACGATGAACTTGACCCGTTCAAGATGGGTGGTTTGAAAAAGTCGATGAAATGGACATGGATACTTATGACGTTAGCGTCAGTGGCGCTTGCTGGTATCTATCCCCTTGCCGGATTCTTTTCTAAAGATTTGATTTTGGAAGTTGCATTTGTGGAACACCACTATGTTCTTTATACCGTCTTGTTACTCACGGCTGGATTGACGGCATTTTACTCATTCCGTCTGGTTGCTTTGATTTTCCATGGTAATGAAAGACATTTAGAACACGGTATTCATCCGCATGAAGCGTATACCTTTATGTTGTACGCCATGGCTCCATTGGGAGTATTGGCAGTTATCGCAGGTATGGCATTTAAAACTCCGTATTATCTGATGGTAACTCATCTTTTACCGGCTATGACGTACCATATACATAACCACACGACGTTTTGGATTATGACCATCGGTACTCAATTGTTTGTTATTGCCGCGATTACCTACGCATACAAAAAATACGCAAAAGCGGTTAAAGTGGATAAAAAAGTTGAATCAGGGTTCTTGTATCAACTGCTTTATAATCAATACTTTATCCCTAAAATTTACGATGAAGTGTTTTCAAAACCCTATTTAAAACTCTCAAAACTTGCATGGAAAGAGATTGATTTAAAAATCGTCGATGCAACCGTGGATGGTATTGCAAACATTGTTTACCAAACAGGTGAGAAAACACATACAATGCAAAACGGTAATCTCTCAAGCATGCTTCGTTGGATGGTTATTGGTTTAGTGGTTTTATTGGTACTTGCTGTGGCGTTTACTGCGGGTTATAACGCAGTTAACCTACAGGCAATGTAAGGAGAATTTGATGCAAGAACATATTTTATCAATTTTGATTTTCTTCCCGGCATTGGCAGCAATGTTAGGATTTGTAGTACACAAAGATAGCGCACGCGCATATGGAATCACCGTAGCAGCGATCGAATTTTTCTTATCGTTGTGGTTGTGGAGTTTGTATGACCCGATGACCTCAGGGATGCAGTTTATGGAGATGGCACCTCTTGTGTCGGCTTTTGGTATCAGCTATTTAGTGGGTATTGATGGTATTTCTCTCTTTATTATTATTTTGTCCGCATTTTTTACGTTGATTGGTATTGCTTCATTAACAGAGAAACGTCGTGTAAAAGATTTGATTATCACATTGCTCTTTTTAGAGATGACGATGATTGGAGTCTTTGCGGCACTTGATGCGATTGTTTTTTACGTTTTTTGGGAATTGTCGCTTATTCCGATGTTGTACATCATCGGTGCATGGGGCGGACCTCTTCGTATTTATGCATCGATTAAATTTTTCCTCTATACGTTTACCGGTTCATTGATAATGCTCGTGGGAATGCTCTTTATGGCGTACTTTTACTATCAAGCAACCGGTCAATGGAGCTTTTCACTTTTAGAGTGGTATCGCTTGATTCTCCCGGTTAATTTCCAAATGTGGCTCTTTGCCGCCTTTTTCTTGGGCTTTGCAATCAAAGTTCCGATGTTCCCATTCCATACATGGCTTCCCTACGCTCACGGTCAAGCACCAACCATCGGTTCGGTCATTCTTGCCGCTATTTTGCTCAAAATGGGAACGTATGCCTTTGTCCGTTTCTCGCTTCCGCTCTTTCCAGATGCATCGGTAGCGTTTATGTTTCCGATTGCTATCCTTGCGATTGTGATGATTGTCTATACGGCAATGGTCGCCTATGCCCAAGAGGATATTAAACAAGTGGTTGCGTACAGTTCTGTATCACACATGGGTGTTATTGTTCTGGGAATTTTTTCACTCAATGTTGAGGGAATCACGGGTTCCGTCTTTTTGATGATTGCGCACGGGGTTGTTTCGGGAGCTTTGTTCTTACTTGTCGGGGTCATTTACGATCGCCGTCATACGAAGCTTATGAGCGAATTTGGTGGATTGGCATCGGTTATGCCTCGCTATGCAACCATTTTTGGAATTATGATGATGGCATCTGTGGGATTACCGCTTACCATCAACTTCGTGGGTGAATTTTTGAGCTTGCTTGGTTTTTACAAGCAGTCTCATTCGTATACACTCGTAGCGGGTACGGCGATTATCGTTGGAGCTATTTATATGCTTGCGGCGTATAAAAAAGCATTTTTTGGAACTGTAACCAAAGAAGAGAATAAAAACCTCAAAGATGTAAATCGTACTGAATTGCTTGGTCTTATTCCGTTGGTAGTCGTGGCGATATGGTTGGGTGTTTATCCGAAACCACTTCTTCAGCCTATCAGCAACAGTGTTGAAGCGATTGTGCAGTTGATGCACGATAAAGCACAAACTGTAGAAGCAAAACAGCGCATCCCTGACCTTGCCCATTCGGCAAGATTGAATTCAACGCAGGAGGCACACTAATGTTAGCACCAATTTCTATTTCTCTAGCGTCGCTTCATGTTACCACGATGGCTCCAATGCTTATTGCTATTGCGGGGGCATTGGCTATTTTATGTATCGATTTGATAAAAGAGGGTCTCCATAAATCTTTCTATGTCATGGTAAGTTTACTTTTCTTATTGCTTGACTTGGGAGCCGTTGTTGATTTTGGAAATATTTTCCTCAAAAGCGGCAGCGTTCTTGGAATGTTTGATATGATGCTTATTGATGGTCTCGCGATTCTTTCGCAAATCATTATTGTTGCAGGTTCAATGCTCTTTATTCCGTTAGCAATGACGTCTAAGCGGTTTCATGAGTACAACTATCCGGAGTATTTTGCCCTTTTCTTGTTCATGATTGCAGGTTTCCAATTTATGGTTGCCAGCGATAATTTGATTTTGATTTTTGTGGGACTTGAAACGGCTTCTTTGGCATTGTACACGCTCATCGCCCTTCATAACCGCTCTAAATCGTTTGAAGCGGCAGTTAAATATTTCACCATGGGTGCATTGGCAGCAGGCTTTTTTGCGTTTGGTTCGATGATTTTTTACGCAATCACAGGATCGGTTGAGATTAATCAAATCGCTCTTTCTCTCGCAAAAGATGAGTATGTCAATATCGGGTTCGTCCTTGTTGGCGTTGTCTTTTTGTTGGCAGCTATCGGCTTTAAACTCTCGATGGTCCCTTTTCATACATGGACTCCTGATGTCTATGAAGGTTCTTCTGCGGCACTGGCTGGATATATGTCGATTGTCCCTAAAGTTGCCGGTTTTGTCGTTGCAATGCGCTTATTTGAATTCCTCGTCCATAGTGGTGTCGTGTGGCTTCAAGTTGTCCTTTATGTGGCAGTTGTAGTGACGATGACGGCATCCAATATCTGGGCATTGGTCCAAAACGATGTCAAACGGATGTTGGCGTACAGCTCTATCTCTCATGCCGGTTTTGTCATGGCGGCGATTTTGATTGGAACGACTCAAGCCAATACCGCCCTTTTCTTGTACTGGGCACTCTTTAGCTTTACCAACTTGGGTGCATTTTCGATGTTGTGGGTAAGCCGTCAGAAAAATCTTATTCCGGGACAAAGCTCGGATCATCCGTATGAGAAATTTGCAGGGCTTGTTAAAACCATGCCAATGGCAGCCATTATGATTGGCTTGTTTATGCTCTCACTTGCGGGAATACCTCCCTTTGGACTCTTTTGGGGTAAAATATACATGATAGGCGCAGCTGTTAGCGGTGGATACACGGTACTGGCTGTTATTATGGCGTTAAACTCAGCGATTGCAGCGTATTACTATCTTAAACTCATTGTGTTTATGTTTATGAAAGAACCTATTGCGGAGTATCAAAAATATTATTTGATGAATGCATCTCTTTCTCTAAAAACAATTATCGGTATTGCTGCGATTGGAACCATCTTCGCTGTAGTTGCCGTTAATCCATTATTAAAAGTCATTACATTATTCGTGTATAATAGCGGATATTAAACATTACGTGGGAGTACCAATGATACGATGGCTTTTGCTGCTATTCATTTGGCTTCCATTAAACGCACTCGAACTCTCTATCCAAAGCGGTAGAGAAGCATCCGAAAACTATAGCGTTTTGCATCTAAGAGATGAAAAGCCCTTTTCGTGTAGTACAGATCGAAATGATTTTGATGAGATTGTCCGTATTGAGTGCAATGCCACGAAAATGCGGACAATCCCCTTGGTTGCAAACAGCCATTTTAACCTCACGCAAACACCCAGCTCGATTATTATCACTCCAAAAACGAAAATAGCCCTTTTCCCCGTTGGATTTGATCTTCGTTATGACCCTCAAGTGTATATGTCCGAGCTAAAACCCGTCAACCACTGGACGATTATTGGGTACACCAAGACTTTACCTATGCTTCCAAACGTTAAAGCCAATCCAGACGCTATTAATATTCCCATGAAAATAGCCAAAGAGAGTTACCCTTTTGTGGGAGGACTTGATTTGCAAGGCAATCCTATCAAAATGAAGAGCGTTCAGGATGTGAATGACTACATGGAGCTTAAAAAAGCGTATAAAGTAAAAGATTATTCCAAAGTATTGTTTATTGCGCGCGATACATTAAAAAAACATCCTGCTACAATTTTTGCGAATGAATTGATCCTGTATCAAATTCGTGCTTTGCATTATTTGGGAGAGTATGAACAATTGCTTGCTCTTTCGAAGCAGTTTGTCCGTCAATACTCAAGTGATCCTAATATTGCCGAAGTATTGGCGTACAGTGCAAATGCTTATGGTCAATTGGGTCAGAATATCGATTCAGATTATTTTTATGACCGATTGTTTACCGAACACGAAGAGGATCCTTTTGCAGCACAAGGGATGTATTTTAAGGCAAAACATTTAGAAGTTCAGGGAAGTTCAAAAAAAGCGATCAAATATTATGGTGAGGCATTGTCTCGTACTAAAGATGTAAATTTGGCATCTGCATGTGCATTTGAACTGGCCCGTCTCTCCATGGGAGGAGAACATCCCCAGAAGGCAAAAGAGTACATTGATAAAATAGCGCGCGTTAATCCTGATTATTTTAGTGAAGTGCGTCCCGAAGCTCTAAAAATGATTGACATCTTAGAAGGGCACAAAGACCCTCTTAGCGCAGCAAAAATCACACTGAGCCTTATTAAAGGTGTCCCTTATAAATCAGTAGAACATCAAGCATTGCTTAAAAACTTGGGAGTATTCTATGCTCAAGGTGATAAAAAAGCTCAGGCACTTGAGACTTTCAATGAATACATTAAACTTTTTCCCTACGGTGAAGCAATTACAGAAGTACGACGTGCTAAAGATGGTCTGTTTTTTGAAAAAGAGGAACCAAGTGGAGAAAAAGGGTTAAAAAAATATGAGGATCTCATTGAACACTACGGGAATGATTCTATAGGTCAAAAAGCGCTGTATAAAAAAGCGCAGCTTTTGTTTAAAGAGGGGAAATTCGAAGCAATATTGGAGATGGAAAATGATCTCTATAAACTCGATACCACCGCATATCCTGAAAGTAATACTTTAATCTCGAAAAGTGCCATTGAAAGCACCAAGAAAAAACTTCAAGAGGGAAAATGCGCTGAAGCACTCTCAATGCAAAAAATGTATCGTATTAAACTATTGCCACAGTGGGATGGGTTAACGTTTGAGTGTGCACTGAAGATGGGTAACTTTCCGGTTGCCAAGGCTCTGGCGCAAAAGCACGGGAAGTCAAAATCCATCCTGGAGCGTCAGATATGGCTGAGTCGATTGGTAAAAACTCATTTTTCATTGGGGGAGTATGCTGAAGCTTTGCGAGGTGGGAAAGATCTTATAGCCTTGCTTGAAATAGAAAAGAATCCACCGCTCAATGATATTTATCGTACGATGTTTGACAGTGCACAGCGCAGCTCGGATGATGTCGGTATGGTGAAATATATCAAGGGGTGTGAAAGTGCTTTTGGAGCTGATTTTAATGACATAGAGCGTTATTCGCAGATGGTGTCACTGGGATTAAAAAGAAAAGACGATGTTATGGTGCAAAGCTATGCCAATAAAGTGATGGCATTACAAAAAAGAACATCAACCACCACGCAATCTCCGTTTATCGAATTTACTTTGGCGCAATCGTTGATGAATCAGGAAAAAAATAAAGAGGCTTTGAGTATACTCAAGGGGCTAAATACTCTGAAAATGAATCCCGAAAAAAAATCTCGTCAGCAGTATCTTATCGGCTCATTAGCAATGAAAATGGGAAATAACAGTGAGGCAAAAGCAGCATTTAACGCCAGTATTAAAGCCGATAAAACTTCAGCATGGGGAAAACTGGCTAAGGATGCGTTAGGATTGTTGTAGCCATCGTATATAGTTCTTCGAATGATCCATTGATAACATGTTCAAACTGATTAGTATTGAATGTTTGCTGACGTTTGGCAAGCTGTGCGGTATGGGTTGAAATCTCTTCGATCAGTGTTTGTTTATCAATCTTCCCATCCAAAAATTCCAATGTTTCGAGTATTCCGATTGCTTTCATGCTGTTGGGTGCTCTTCCATAAAGCCGCTCGAGTTCTGCCACTTCATCAATCAACCCTGCTTGTACCATTTTATGCGTCCGTAAGGTTATCCGTTCTCGCAAAAGGGGACGGTCAATGTTGATATTGAGAATAGGGCAATGAGTAATAATGGGTTTGGGAGGATGTGTCTCAAACCATTGTGAGGGGGGTGTTGAGGTTTGAAGGTAAAGATGGAGCATTTTTTCGATGCGGTAGGAATCATTAGGGGTAATTTTAGCCATAGTGACAGAATCAATTTGGGATAAAAAACGGTGTGCTTCTTCGAGATCATCCAGCATTTCAGCAGCAACGCATTTGGTTTCATTGGTAATCTCAGGGACGTACGACAATCCATCCATCATACTTTTAAGATAAAAGCTGCTTCCCCCGACAAGAATAAGGTTTTTCTCTCGCAACATTGCAGCTTCATAGGCACGGTAATATTCGTCTATAAAGGTAAAAACGGTTGCCGTTTCATTGGGAGCAAGGCAATTGATACCAAAATGTGAAATGCTTTGAAGCTCATCATGAGAGGGTTTCGCTGAGGCAATATCAATCTCTTTGTAGATACTCAAGGAGTCGATGGAGAGAATGAGGGCATTATGTTCTGATGCGAGGGTTAAAGCAAGATCACTTTTCCCTGACGCGGTGGAGCCGATGAGTGCTAATTGATTCATGGATGATATTATACCTATAAAGTGATTTTAGGATAAAATAAAGAAAACACATAAAAGGGTATGAGTGAAGAGAATCGCCAAACGTTTACGAGATTTTAATGAATTGGTGATGTTTCAGCACTCCGTTTTTTCTCTCCCTTTTATTTTTATCGCAATGGTCGTTTCAGCAGATGGATGGTTTGGGTTTAAACTTCTTATCTTGGGGGCATTGGCGGCGATTACTGCACGCAATACGGCAATGGGATTTAATCGCTATGTTGACAGAGCGTATGATGTTCATAATCCTCGCACCGCCAATCGCCCCAGTGTTGATGGAAGACTTGATGGAAGCTCTATTGCTATTTTTACCCTCGTTAACGCACTGGTATTTATTGGTGTTACGTATATGGTCAATGATTTAGCGTTTGCAGTGAGTATTCCGGTTCTCATTGTTTTGTTAAGCTACTCCTATTTTAAACGTTTTAGTTCTATGGCACACATTGTATTGGGCATCTCCTTGGGGCTTGCACCGATGGCGGGAGCGATTGCCGTGAGTGCATCTGTACCGTTGTGGTCGATATATCTCAGTGTTGGGGTGATGTTCTGGGTGGCAGGATTTGACTTGCTGTACTCATTGCAGGATATGGAGTTTGACAAAACCAATAATCTCCATTCAATCCCCTCACGGTACGGCAGTCGTGCGACATTAAATCTCTCTTTATTTTTCCATTTTTTTACCATTTTATTTTGGGGATTATTTGTATATACAGCCAATTTAGGGTTACTTGCACAATTGGGGATCCTTTTATCAATTCTTATGTTAGGATATGAACATTATTTGGTTCGCAAAGATTTCACGACGATTGATCGCGCTTTTTTTACGGTTAACGGGTATTTAGGATTTGTCTTTTTTGGATGTGTAATTTTAGATAAGGTGATACGATGAGCAACATACGATTAGTCGAAGCTTCTTTGGAGATAGTGTATGATCTTCTGGAAGTAAATGGTGATGAGTTTGAAAAAGAGTTTAACGGTATCAGCGAGCATGACGATGATGCAATAGGTCAATGGCTGCGAAGCGCAAAAGTCAAAGGCGAGACCAGTGAGAGTGATCCTGCGGTATTGCATCTGATTGTTGAGCTGTATCGTAAAATGGATCGTTTGGAAAATCTGATCTTGGGTAATGCTCCTAAACGCCTCCCCCTTGGGATGAGTGCAACGATTGAGAAGATTGGGCTTGAACACTTTGAACTCTCACAGCCACTTTTGGAGATTTCAAAGCTTTATTATGGGAGGGTTGAATTGCCGGTTCTTCCACGCCGTGAGACTCCGCTGTATTTTGAAGCCCTTTCCCCCACGTTGGCAAAAATCACCCGAATGCATGTCAAAGATACCAATGAATGGGCGGTTTACATGACGGCACGCGAGCGCAGTATGATTCGCCATCTAAAAGGACTTGAATGACATTTGGGATCGAATTAGTACTGATTGCTCTGGCTGCTTTGGTACTTGGGCTTATTTATTATTCGGTGACTAAAGAGAATGAAACCAACAGTAAGTTTCGCTCCATCGCTCACGCCGTCGAAGAATTGCATCGTGAAGTGTACAAAATAGAAAAGCGACTCTCCGCTGAAGTGGAGATACTTACTTCTCTTCAAGAGAGTGTTCCTGCAACCACCAAAAGAGCACAGGAACAGCGCGGTCATGATATGAATGAGCTGTCAATACCGATTATGGAGTCATTAGGACACATTGAGGGAGCTTTTGGTGCATATAAAGAAAAAACAGAAAATCGTTTGCATTATTTAGAAGAGCGAATTCGTAATCTATCGCTGCCGACATCGATAAGCGGTTTGGATGATGAAAAGGTAATCGGTCGCTATAACCAAGGGTTAGAGGTGGATGTGATTGCCAAAGAGCTACGATTGTCAAAAGCTGAGGTTGAGTTTGTGTTAAAAATCAATCAGTTGAGATGACTTTTTTTAATCAAGGGCTTTTTTTACCCGTGAGCTTTCAATCCGTCCGAAATCAATAATTTTAGATACGATTGATAGGGAATATCGCATTTATTGGCTTGAATTTTTAGTGTTTCAATCATATCAACAGGCATGCGTATCGAGATTGTTTTTGCACTCTTTTGCAGATTTACCAATCGCACTGATTTGGCTTTATTCCAGTCGATATACTCACTCGAATCATGTTTATCCCAAAAAGTAGAAATTTCTTCTTCTGTTTTTAGTTCAGGCATTTTTTTCATAATAGCTTCTCTCCTTTTTATTCTGTGATCGTGCCGAAATTACTCGAATTTTTTGTTGTCGTACCGTAAAGACGACAAATAGATATTGCGCATCATCGGTTTTTCCCAATGCATAGCATCGACATTCTACCTCTGAGTGAGGTTTATCTTCATAGATGAGTAAAGGTTCATTGAAAAATATCTCTTCAATAAGCCAATAATCAAGACCGTGTTTGAGCTTATTTTTCTGAATATTACCATCATCCCAGTCAAATCCGCATAACCGTTCGACATCAAGGCAATCAAACATCAGTCACCTTCTAGTAAATTGTATGGAATGATTATATACATTATGGTAAATATTGTCAATAAGGTTGACAAAAGTGGGAGAGGATTAATTCTTAAGCAATTTTAGTGTTTGATAAAAGTGAAGGAAAGTTCGTTGTGATAGGAGTTACTAAATGGTGCGCCCGAAGGAATTCGAATCCCTGACCGCCGGTACCGCAAACCGGTGCTCTATCCAGCTGAGCTACGGACGCACATTAAAGAGAACGAAATTATAGCTTAAAAAGCTTAAGAGTTGCTTTTTAGGGCTTACTCTTTATTCTTTCGTGAAGCAACATCTTTCAAGAAGCTTTCCAAGTCGTATTTGAGACGGTATTGTGGGGTAAGAATGTGAATAAGAATATCACCCAAATCAATAGCAACCCAATCGCCGCTTTCATCGACGTACAAAAATTGCTCTTCAGGTTTAAGTCCTCTTTTGAGGTGATCGAGCAATGCGATGGTGTGACGCTCACCCAGTGATGATGCGAGGACAACGTAATCAGCGAAATAATCGCTTCCCATGAGTTCAAATACTTCGATGTTTTCTGCTTTGTTCATATCGAGAATAGAACTGATTTTTTCAATTCGTGGGTTCATAATGTTCCTTATAGTAGTGTGTAATATCATTTTCGATTTTCTCATCCAGCCCAAGAGAGCTAAAAGATGAGCGAAAATCAGTTGAGTTCACACTCTCATTGACGTTAAGAGTGATCATTTCATTGGGAATAGAAATTCCATCTCGTGTGGCAATAACAAGCGTTACCATACTGCGCAGAGTATCAACTTCATGCCATTTGTCAAGTGTCGCTAAATTATCGGCTCCGATGATCAGATAGAGCTTGTTATATATTTTGGCGTAATGACGTACGGTTTCAATCGTAGTGACACTTCTCTTTTGGTCAATCTCGAATGAGCTTATCTCAATTTTTGGATACGCTTGGAATATCTGTTTTAACCATTGCAGCCGTTGCGTGCCATTGACACTTGCAGAAGGCTTAAAAGGGTTTTTAAATGCCGGAACGATAATAAGCTTATCAATCTCCAGTACTTCAAGTGCTTTAAGTGCTACGCGCACATGCCCAATATGAGGAGGATCAAAACTGCCACCATAAAGCGCGATGTTCATGCACAACTTCTTTTAAACGAAATTATAACCGATTTTTGGTAAAATCCCCTTATTATGGTAATAAGGGAAATAGTTTTATGGCGTTAAAAATCGCTATCAATGGATTTGGTCGAATAGGGCGCTGTGTTACCCGTCTTATTGCATCGCGTGATGATGTGGAGTTGGTCGCGATTAATGATATGGCATCCATAGAGATGATGTGTTATCTTTTGCAAAATGATTCTGTTCATGGGCAGTTTGATACAGTGTCTGTGACGGATGGAGATCATCTTAAAATCGGATCCAACAGTGTTAAGGTATTCTGTGAAAAAGATCCTGAAAATCTCGATTTTGGAGCGTGCGGTGCGGACGTGGTGTTTGAATGCAGCGGACTGTTTCTAACGGGTGATACAACCCGCCATCATCTGCGCAAAGGGGTCAAAAAAGTAATCCTCTCTGCCCCAGCACAAGATTCTGCTATCCCAACGTTTGTTTTGGGTGTTAATGAGCATTTGTACAAGGGTGAGGATATACTTTCCAACGCTTCATGTACCACAAACTGTTTGGGTCCCATTGCACGGATTTTGGATGAAGCGTTTGGAATTGAAAAAGGGCTGATGACGACGATTCATGCGTATACGAATGGGCAAGCGATTATTGATACAGCACATGCTCAAGATAAACGCCGTTCTCGTGCCGCTGGGGTGAATATGGTTCCGACAACGACAGGTGCAGCCAAAGCAATTAGCTTGGTTCTCCCTAATTTGGAAGGCAAATTGCACGGTCAAAGTGTCCGTGTTCCGACACCGGATGTATCAATGGTCGATTTGAATGTGGTTGTTTCTCGAAAAACGACCAAAGAGGAGATCAGTACTCTTTTTAAATCCTACGCCAATGGTCAAATGAGTGGGATTTTAGAGGTTGATGAGCGGTATCGTGTATCACAAGATTTTGTTGGTTCATGTTATAGTGCTACGATTGCAGATGATCTTATACAAGTTATTGACGGGGATTTGGTAAAAATTATGGCATGGTACGATAACGAATGGGGTTATTCGAATCGCCTTATTGATATGGCGCATTATATTACTAACACTAAAGGAGAAAAATGAAACTGCTAAGCGTAAAAGAGTGTGATTTATTTCAAAAAAAAGTATTCATTCGATGCGATTTTAATGTTCCAACCGATGAGTTTGGAAATATTACGGATGATCGCCGTATCCGTTCGGCACTTTCAACCATCAAATATTGTCTTGATCAAGAGTGCTCGATTATCTTGGCATCCCATTTTGGTCGTCCAAAGGCGGGGGTGTTTAGTGCAGAAGATTCCCTCTCGTGCGTATCGCGACGTTTGCATCAGTTATTGAAAATGGAGATACAATTTGCTTCGGATGTTGTCGGTGAAAGTGCGAAAACGTTGGCAAATGGGTTAAAGCGCGGTGAAATATTATTACTCGAAAATCTCCGTTTTGAAGCAGGGGAGACCAAGAATGATCCCGAATTTAGTGCTGCGTTGGCATCGTTTGCGGATGTGTATATCAATGATGCATTTGGGGTGAGTCACCGTGCCCATGCATCTGTAGCAGGGATTACGGAACATTTCGATACGGCTCATAAAGCGGCAGGATTTTTGCTTCTCAAAGAGATTGAGTTTTTTGATACCCTTCTTGAGCGTCCTGTTCGTCCCTTTGCGGCTATTGTTGGGGGAAGTAAAGTTTCGGGAAAACTCGAAGCACTCGTCAATCTTTTACCTCGAGTAGACAAAGTTCTCATCGGCGGCGGGATGGCATTTACGTTTTTAAAAGCGTTGGGACATGATGTAGGGAACTCATTGGTCGAAGATGATTTGATTGGTGAAGCGGGGAAAATCATTGAAGAGGCTGCGCGATTGGGGGTAAAGTTTTATCTCCCTGTTGATGTTGTTGCAGCTGAAAAATTCAGTGCAGATTCCCATACGCGAATGGTGAGTTCTCAAGAGATTCCATCCGATTGGATGGGATTGGACATCGGGACAGCAACCGTTGAACTTTATCGTGAAGTTCTTGAAGATGTCAAAACGGTTCTTTGGAATGGTCCGATGGGTGTTTTTGAGATGGAAAAATTTGCCAAAGGCTCAAATAAAATTGCTCACATTGTCGCCGAACTGGATGCAACTACGGTTGTCGGCGGTGGAGATACCGCTGATTTGGTACAACGCATCGGTATGGATGATGCTATGAGCTTTATCTCAACCGGTGGCGGTGCATCGTTAGAACTATTAGAGGGTAAAGTGCTTCCAGGCGTAAAACCTTTGATGAAATAATACACCCCGTCATTCCCGCGAAGGCGGGAATTCAGCTTGTTTTGGGGATGGATCCCCGGGTCAAGCCCGAGGATGACGAGCAGGGCAGTTCTTGCACGAAATCCAAAATAAAACTTATAAGGAGATTGTTCATGATACTTTGTGCCAATTTTAAAGCCAACAAAACTCGCCAAGAGACGCGTTCTTATATGGCGGTTGTTGAGTCGTTTGTCTCTGCTAATGACATTGAGGATACGATTATCGTTTTCCCCCCTTTTACCGCATTGGAACATACCCCTCGAAATGTTTTAATCGGGGTTCAAAATGCCTATCCTGTCTCCAATGGAGCGTTTACAGGTGAAATTGCTCTTGAACAACTCGAAGAGTTTGATATTAAAACGATTCTCATCGGTCACTCTGAGCGTCGTCATGTTTTGGGTGAAACGCAAGAGCAGATTGCGGCAAAATTTCGTTTTTTTGCTGAGAGAGGCTTTGTGATTGTCTATTGCGTCGGTGAACCGCTTGCTATCAGAGAGCAAGGTGATACTGCATTGATGAATTATATCGACGCTCAATGTGTAGGAATTGATCTGAATTATCCCGATCTTATCCTAGCATATGAGCCGGTATGGGCTATCGGAAGTGGATTAACACCTAGTAATGCAGAAATTGAAGCCGTCCATACAAGTCTGCGTCTCAAATCAGCAGCTCCGCTTCTTTATGGCGGGAGTGTCAAAGTAGACAATGCAGGTGAGATTATGGCACTTACGAATGTAGACGGTATTTTAGTGGGTTCAGCATCCCTGAGTGCCCATGATTTTTGCGAAATGATTGCTCAAGCAGCAGAATTAAAACAATAATTGTCATTCCCGCGAAGGCGGGAATCCAACTGGGTTCCCGGGTCATACCCTATAGGGCACGTGAGCCCGAGGATGACGATAGTATAAAAAAACTACGAAGGAAAAAAATAATGATAATGCAAGGTAAAAAAGGTCTAATCGTCGGATTAGCAAATGATAAATCAATCGCATACGGTATTGCGCAAGCACTTCATGCACAAGGTGCGCAAATGGCGTTTACCTATCTCAATGATGCGTTAAAAAAGCGAGTAGAACCAATTGCGGAGGGTTTTAACAACTCTCCTGTCTATAAACTCGACGTTTCAGACGAGAACGATATGGATGCAATTGCCGCATTGGTGGCACGCGATTTTGGTCAAATCGATTTTTTGGTTCACTCGGTTGCGTTTGCTCCTAAAGAAGCATTGACCGAAGGGTTTATGAAAACCACCAAATCTGCGTTTCAAATCGCGATGGATATTTCGGTTTATTCTTTTATCGATTTGACCAATCGTCTTGAGAGTGTTTTGGCACCCAAAGCATCGATTATTACCCTAAGCTATTTAGGCGGACCAAAATATATCCCGAACTACAACGTTATGGGAGTTGCAAAAGCAGCACTCGAATCAAGTGTCCGTTATATGGCAGTAGAATTGGGTGCTTCTAAAGGTCAGCGTGTGAATGCCATCAGTGCAGGTCCTATCAAAACTCTTGCAGCAAGCGGTATCGGCGATTTTAAACAAATCCTAAACTGGAACGAATCAAACGCACCGTTGCGCAAAAATGTCACCATCGAAGAGGTCGGAAATTCGGCAATGTACTTGCTCAGTGATCTTGCAAGCGGTGTAAGCGGTGAAGTTCATTACGTTGATGCGGGTTACAGTATTATGGCAATGCCGGCTGTAGAGAAAAATGAAGAGGGCAAGACAGTTTTTGTGTGGGAGAATAGAGAGTAACGTTTCGTAACGTTACTTTCCTATGACCGGCATTTTCTGTAGATTTTCAATATTGGAAGGCTCTTTTGGCTTCCCTTCATTCATCTTGGTTTTATTTTCTTGATACATTTTCCATTTATCAGCATATTTTTGTAAAGTGTACGAAGTATTATCTTCCTCTTTTGCGGGTGCGACAACAACTGCCGATTGAACACTCTTTCCGCTATTTTCAGATTTGATTTGAGGATTTATCCCCTCTTTTTGAGAGGGTGTTGTCGTGAGCGGTACCCACTCTTCTTTCAACCAACTATCAAGTGAACGCTGCATTGCCCCCCCCTCAGACACCGCAGTACTACTAGGTGAAATGGATTGTAAATTACTGTTTTGAGACGGAGGGACACCCGTAGTATTGGCTGCACATCCGCTTAAGATAAGGGCAGACAATGTAGCGCAGAGGTAAGGTTTGGCTTTCATAAGAGGGTTTCCTTTGTGTAATAATCATTTTCGAGTAAATCAAACTATACCACAAAGTGACACATAATTATTCACTTGAGCGCTAAAAATCAAATGTGACAGTAATGTAATATCCCTAAAATAGCCGTTTGAATGTGGTAAATGAACAGTAAATGTATTTTAGCTATTACAGCATAAATTAAGATTTTGAGCGTTACAATTAACATTGACGAAACAAAACAGGGGTAATTCCCAAAGTCAAGCTTTATTTAAGGAGAATCGATGAAATTAGTTAAAATGAGCCTAGTGGCTGCAATGGTCATGGGTGCGAGTGCATTTGCAATCGACAATGTAAAAGTGGATGGTGATGCAAAATTGTATTATGGTACAAACAATGTAGGAACTGCAAAACTTTTCAATAATGGAGCAAATAGCTTCGCTGATACGGCACTTCGTCTTGGTGTGACGGGTGATTTGATGAAAGGTGTCTCTTTCGGTGTAACTGGTTATGCTGTTAGTACACTTGGTCTTGAAAACAATCTTGTTGGTAATACATGGACAAATGCACATTCAGGTGCAGGTGCAAACGTAGGTACTAATGGATGGATTGGTGAGATGTGGATGGCAGGTACTCTTGGCAAAACAACAGCAAAAGTTGGTCGTATGTCATTGGATACACCTCTTGCATTCAGTGAAACATGGTCAGTTGTTCCAAATACGTTTGAAGCCGCTGTATTGATTAACCAAGACATCCCTGATACAACTTTGATTGGTGCATGGGTAGGTAGCAGTAATGGTGCGGATGTTGCTCATCCTGGTGCTGCACCAGTAGCAGATAAAGATAATATGTTGAGAGACAATGCTATGTTTGGTACATTTGCTTCTCATGGTGCATACGCAGCAGCAGTTGTAAATAATTCATTGAAATTTTTAACTGCACAAGCATGGTACTACAATGTTGTAAACGTTGCAGATGCATACTGGTTGCAGGCAGATTGGGATTGCCTATTGGTTAAAAATGTAAAAGTCGGTGTACAATACGCTGATATGTCTCCAAAAAATCTAGGTACTACTCTTGCTGGGACAACTCATGATTCATCAGCATATGCAGCTAAAGTCGGATATGAGGGTGTTAAAAATCTAAAAGTTTCAGTAGCCTATTCATCAACAGATAAAAATGGTGGGCTTGCTGTTCAAAATGTTGCAACTGGTAATGGTGGAAGTGGTCAATCTAAATTGTATACTGAAGCATTCTGGAACTATGGTTATGTAGGTGCTCCAGGTGCTAAATCATATAACCTAACTGCTGAGTATAATGCAGGTATTGCACAATTTGGTTTATACTACACAGATGCATCTGTTAAGGCTGGGACTGCTACTGTCTCAAGTGGTATGACAGAAGCAGCAGTAACTGCTTCTAAAGATTTTGGACCATTAAATGCAACTTTGGCTTATTTTAGTACAAATCCAGATACTGCAAATACTTTAAATGCAGGTAAGCGTTACGATTCTGCTCTTGCGATGTTTAAAGTTAAGTTCTAAGTTTTACTCTTCTCTTCGTTCACCCCTGCTTGGGGTGAATCTTTTTTCTTGACTCCCTATCACCCTTGCGTTATAATCAATTTATGAAATATTTACTTCGTTCCCTCTCTTATACTCTTCTAATGCTCTTTCTTATCTCACTTATATCCTTTGGTGCAATGCACGCAGCACCCAACAGCTTTATGGGCGGTGAACTTAATCCCAATATGACTCCTGAGCATATCGCGCAACTCAAAGCAATTTATGGTTTGGACAAACCCTTGGGTGAACAATACGCAAGCTGGGTATTGAATCTTTCTCATCTTAATTTTGGAATCTCATTCGTGAGTGGTGCGCAGGTAAGCGATGTGGTGATCCAACGGCTTCCTGTGACGCTGTGGATGAATATGATTGCTTTAGTGGTGACATTTGTCATTTCATTGTGGATGGGAATACGTGCGGCGTTACGTTATGAAAAGCTTGGCGATCATGCCATCACACAGCTCTCATTGTTAAGCTTTGCGATGCCTTCGTATTATTTGGCATTGGTGTTGATGATGATGTTTAGTGTGACGTTGGGATGGTTTCCTATTGCAGGATTGCATTCCCTTGAGCCACCTGTTGGGTTTGGGTATATTATCGATATGGCATGGCATTTAACACTGCCCATATCGGTGATGGTGCTGACGGGAGTAGGGAGTTTGGCGTTGTATATCCGCTCTCTTACTCTGGAAATTTTAAAGAGTGATTATGTCTATTTTGCCCGTTCACGTGGGATGAGTGAGAAGATAGTCATCCGTTACTATATCCTCCCCAATTTATTACCTCCGATTGTGACGATGTTAGGACTCTCTCTTCCGGGGCTTATTGGTGGATCTGTGATTTTGGAGTCGATTTTTGGTATCGAGGGGATGGGACAGCTTTTTTATGCCAGTGCTATGAGTCGGGATTATCCGGTGATTATGGGGATTTTGATGATGAGTGCATTTTTGACACTGATCGGCAATCAAATTGCCGATGCGGTACTGTTGAAGCTTAATCCGTTTGTGAAACGGTAAGGATTCCGTGTCGTGGCACGGAATGACAATGATATTAATTCCCGAACAATGCTTCGAGTGAACTAAGCCCCTCTTTTTTCTCTTCCGACGCGGTTGCGCTATCCCCTTGCTCTTTGAGCTCGATGATATAACCCGTTAGCATGGATGCAAGGCGGATATTGATACCGCTTTTACCGATGGCTTTGGATTTTTGGTCACTTGGGAGAGTGACAATAGCTTTTCGCTCACCGTTTTCATCTTCAGTAACACTTACGGCACTGATGATAGCAGGGCTCATGGCACGAGAAATAAAGAGTTCAGGAGATGCGCTGTACTCGATACAGTCGATGTTTTCGCCGCAAAGCTCTTCGCTTACTGCATTGATACGAACTCCGCGAACCCCGACGGTTGCACCGATAGGATCGATTTGAGGTCGGTTGGTGTAGAGGGCGATTTTGGCACGTTCTCCGGGGATACGGGCACATTTCTCGACAACAACGATACCGTCTTTGATTTCAGGAACTTCCAATGCGAGGAGTTCTTCGAGAAATTTAGGCGCGGTACGGGAGAGTTCCATGGAGATACCTACGATTTTATCGACATTGACACGACGAACCAGTGCGCTGACGACATCACCCACTTTGAATTTTTCACCTTTAATACGGCTTTTCATTGGCAATACGGCACGAATTTCATCAATCTCAATGGTGGTGTTTTGATCGTTGTCAACGCGTGTCACACGACCCGATACAATGGTATTGATTTTATTTTTGTATTTATCGTAGAGCTCATTTTCAACAAGACGCTGAATGTGAAACTCGATTTCGCGGTGGAGTGTTGCGAAGGCACTTCGACCGTAGGTTTCAAGCTCATGCTCCATCTGAAGCTGATCGCCGATCTCGGCTTCATCGTCGATCTCTTTTGCTGCGGTGATGCTCATATAGGCACCCGCAAGAGGTCCTTCTAACTCAGGGGATTCATCTGCGATGACGGTGATGACTTGACGAAGTTTTACTTGTTTGGTTTTTTCATCAACATCTGCTTCAAATGCAAAAGTGGGGTTGATAAGACGTTTGGCGGTTTGGATAAATGAGGTTTTAATCGCCTCAGTCACATTTTCACGGTTTAGCCCTTTTTCGCTGGCAATTGAATCGATAATATCTAACATATTTTCCATAGGAATATCCTCATCTTTGGGTAGATCATAAAAAAATAAAGTGTGATAAAGGGAGCTTTTTTATGAAGAACAAACAGTATACAAAAAAAACGCTTAATAGGATATTTATTGAAACACCGATATAATCCAAAATCATATAAAGAACTCTATTAAAGGGATAAACCAATGGAACTGAAATTTGCACGCACTGAGCTTGACGCAAAACCAAAAAAAGTTGATTTGAAAAAAATTACTGAAATGGTCGAAAAAAATAACTCGCTTATTCTCTATTTTGACCGTGAAAATTCACACAAAGATCTTCTTGCATTGCAAGATCACTTCGAGGGTGAAGGAAAAAGTTTTTACATGCGTGAAGTTAAATTCGGACTTTCTGCAAGCGAATACATGTATGAGGTTCACATTTTATAATGTCTAAAAAACTTTTTATTGAGACGCTTGGGTGTGCGATGAACGTACGCGATTCTGAGCATATGATTGCGGAGCTTAATGCACGTGAGGGGTATGAACTTACCACCAATGCACGTGAGGCAGATCTTATCCTCATTAATACCTGTTCGGTTCGTGAAAAGCCCGTTCACAAGCTTTTTTCGGAGCTTGGGGTATTTAAGAGGTTAAAAAAAGCAGATGCCAAAATCGGTGTTTGCGGATGTACGGCGTCTCATTTGGGCAAAGAGATCATCAAAAGAGCTCCCTACGTCAATTTTGTCCTCGGTGCTCGAAATGTCTCAAAAATTGGTGACATCATCCACAAAGACAAAGCTGTTGAGGTTGAGATCGACTATGACGAATCTCAGTTTGCGTTTAAAGATTTTCGGGCTACTTCGTATAAAGCGTATATCAATATCTCTATCGGATGCGATAAGCAGTGTACCTTTTGTATTGTCCCTAAAACGCGTGGGGATGAAATCTCTATTCCTGCGGATTTAATCGTTGGTGAAGCACGTCGTGCGGTCGAAAATGGGGCAAAAGAGGTCTTTTTACTGGGGCAAAACGTCAACAATTACGGTCGTCGTTTCTCAGGAGGACAGGATAAAGTAAACTTTACGGAACTTCTTCGTCGTGTCAGTGCACTTGAGGGGTTGGAGCGTATTCGCTTTACCTCTCCTCATCCGCTTCACATGGATGATGAGTTTATCGAAGAGTTTGCCCGTAATCCTAAAATTTGTAAATCAATGCACATGCCATTGCAAAGTGGCTCAACGGAAATACTCAAGGCGATGAAGCGTGGATACTCCAAAGAGTGGTTCTTGAACCGAGCGGCAAAGCTTCGTGAAATGGTCCCTAATGTGAGTATCAGTACCGACATTATTGTGGCGTTTCCCGGTGAGAGCGATGAAGACTTTGCCCAAACGATGGAGGTTTTGTCTCAGGTTCGTTTTGAGCAGGTGTTTAGTTTTAAATACTCTCCGCGTCCTCACACGGAAGCCGAAGTATTTACAAATGCTGTAGACTCAGAGGTGGCATCGGCCAGGTTGCATACGTTGCAAGCGCATCACGATACCATTCTCGATGAAATTGCCCTTCGCAATAAAGGTAATATTGTCGAAGTCTATTTCGAAGAACTTCGTAGCGATGGTTATATCGCAGGACGTACCGATAATAATATCGGGGTCAAAGTCAAGGGGAGTGAAGAGTGGCTGGGTAAAATAGCCCGAGTAAAAATAACGGAGGTTTCCAGAGCAGTTCAATACGGGGAAATTATTGCGTAAAAGAATTCTCCGTAGACTTTCTCTTTGGATTGTCCCTCTTGTTGGGGCACTCCTTATTCGCTTCATTTATCTAACCTCCCGTAAACATTTTCATCTCCCCAAAATCATCCCATCCGAGAGCGTTATTTTTGCGTGTTGGCATGGTGATTTGCTGATGCAGCCGTATTTATACTACCAATTTCGCTCTACTCCCAAAGCAAAAGTCCTTATCAGTGAACATTTTGATGGTCAAATCATCGCACGTATTATCCGTTTTTTTAAACTCGGATCGATTCATGGTTCAACCACCAGAGGCGGGGCTAAAGTGTTAATCCAAGGCTTACGTGCATTGGAAGAGGGTTATGATGTCGGTATCACCCCTGATGGCCCTAAAGGACCACGCTATAGTATCGGTGATGGTGTGGTCATTATGGCGCAAAAGCGTCATGCCAAGGTGGTTGTTTTTCATTGTCACCCTTCGCATTATTGGCAACTCTCAAGCTGGGATCGTTTTGTGGTTCCAAAGCCGTTTGGAACACTTGATTTTTATGCTTCTGAACCCATTGATTTAGAGGGTCTTGATATGGAGCAAGCCAAGGGTGTTATCAAAGAAAATTTAATGAAATACGCATTATGATTACCTCCTCGTTGCATCAGGATAAAGAGGAATTTTTAAAATATCTTGATGGGATGAGGGGGTATTCCCCCCTAACGATACTCAGTTACAATGACTCTATCAATCAGATGTTGGAGTGGGCTAACATTTACGAAGAAGAGGGGGTAATGCAGATTAATCTTACTCCTCTTCGCCTTCATATTGCCCCCTTAAAAGCCAAAACAATTTCCGCTAAACTCAGTGCCATACGCAGTTTTGTTAAATATTTACACTCAGTAGGCAAGACAATCGAGTTACGAGGCGATGAAAGCATAAAAGTACCGAAAACTCTTCCAAAACCGATTTCTCATGAGCATATTATGAGTGCGTTAGAGCATGCAAACTCTTTTGAGAAGTTGATTATCCTGCTGTTGTACTCGATGGGGTTGCGCATTTCTGAGCTTTCCAATCTCAAAATTGCCAATATTGGGGAAGAGTGGTGTCGTGTTTTGGGCAAGGGAAAAAAAGAGCGGGATATTCCAATGCTGCGCGAAGTGTACATCTTGTTTAGAGAAGCGCAAGCGTGCACTCCCAGTTGTGAGTATGTTTTTGAGGAAAGAGGAGAAAAATTAAGCGAAAATAGTCTAAGATATACCCTTACCAAGGCATTTGCAGGGGTGGGGTTGAGAGTAACTCCCCATCAGCTCAGACATGCCTACGCAACGGAGCTATTAAATAATGGCGCTCGAATTGCCGATGTTAGTGAATTACTTGGTCATGAAAGTATGGCAACAACACAGATTTATACACAATTGGGGAATGCACTAAAAATGGAAAATTATTTACATGCGCACCCCTTGTGTACTAAAACAGAGGGTTCTTGAGTGCTAGAACGACTGTTTCAAAAGATATTTGTAGCTATTATTTCCGAGAAAGACGGGTATGATGTACAAAGTTTGGTGGTCAAAAATAAAAAAATACTCTTCAAGGAGTCACGCCATTTTGAAGGGGATGTCCCTTCTCCTGCCATCATTCGTTATATTGAAGATATTACTGATCCCTCTCCCTTTTTTTACATAAGCACATTGAATCTTCATGCCAATCAAGGGGCATATGACGGATGTTCCAAACCCGCAGACTATCTCCAAAATGAAGATGCAGTCGGAATTCAAACCCTTTGCCGTGATACACAGTGGACACAGTATGCCTCACAGGATGCCCTTTATCAATTGCGTGCCCATTACAGTGCGGTAGGGATGGATTTTATTTTTTCCCCTTTTTCGATGATTGAATTTTATTTTGCCGATAAAATTAAAACCTCTTTTGCCTTGTATGCTTTTGGGATGCCAGAGCTTTTTAGTGTTGCAATCTTTGATGGTGGAAAGCTTGAATATGCACATCATTATGCCCGTGGAAGTTCCAAGAGTATTGATATGGATGAAGAAGTTTCCACGATGGAATTTGCCTCCCCTTTATCGGAAGATGAGGGATCAGAGGGAACTATTTTATTGGATGACATCGAGGATCTTGAAGATCTTGATTTACTGGATGATTTGGATGCATTGGGTGATATTGCTGATTTAGATACGCTGGATGAGGTGAATGAGTTTAGTGAAGATACCCCCACCGCAGAAGAAAAACGGTTAGAACGAGATCGTAACAGTGAAGTTGTTAAAAATGAACTTGATGCTTCAAGTGAAGAGTATCAGCGTTTTGAATTTATCCAGAAAACATTGGCACATTTTTATGCAAGTGGGCAGTGTCATAACCGTTTTATTGAAACGGTATGCATCGCCGATTCAAGTAAAGGCGGTGATGAGTTAAAGCGTTATTTGGAAGAAGAGCTGTTTTTGAATGTATTGATTCGTAAAGTGGATGTGTGTGAGGGTATTAATGCTCTGGCGCAGGCTGAGGTGGAGGGGTTATGAAGTATAGCTTTATTGTTCCTCGCTCCAAGCGAATTATCAGTAGTGAAATGCGGTTGGCGCTCTTTTTCTTTGGTATTAATATTGCGATGATGAGTATTGCGTATCTTTTTTTGGCGTATAAAACAGTTATATTTAAAGAAAAGCATGCATCATTTGCTACAAATATAAAACAGCTTGATCGTTCTACACGTACATTGGAAGAAAAAATAGTCACTATTGAAACAGAAGTCAAAAAGCATGAGCAAATTTCAACCGATAATACCGTTATGGCGGAGAGTATCCGTAATATTTTTGATTTAGCACCCGATAGTATCACGTTGATGCGTGCCGAATTGGACGAAAAATCACTGATACTGTATGGAATTTCTCCCAATAAGGATACGTATAATTTTATGTTGGAAGCCCCTTTAAAATCAATTTTTCATCGAACCTATACGAGCTTTTATCCGATTGAAAACGGATGGTACCGTTTTGTATCAACGAATTATTTGGACGATGAGAGTGTTGCGGAGGTAAGTGAATGAATGTGCGTATTTATTATCGAACGTTTTATCTAATCCTTCTTTCCATATTATTGCTGGTCAGTATTGTTGGTTTTTCTTTTTTTGTTTTGATCCCAAAGGGGAAGGAGTATCGCTCCTTAAGGCTTGAAAATAAAAAAGAGCAGAATGTGATGGACACCGCCCGTGAACATTATGACGTGACGGAGGAAAAACTACAAAAGCTCCAGGAGAAGAACAAAGAGACCATTAAGGCATACCGAACGGTTTTTAATCCTGAGAAATTTACACGACTTAATCGTTCCAAGCTGCAAGATCTTTTTTTAACCGAGCTTCATATTGCCGACCAAAATAAGTCATTTAAAGTGTATGAAGTCAATGCAACGACCAAAATTACTTCACCGGAAGTATTTTATAATTTCTTGGAAAAAGTAAATCACAGCGGATGGATTATCGGGGTTCATTTTCCAGTTCATTTTGAACGCGATAAAGATCTAATCAAACTCTCTTTTACCATGAAAGTGCATCATTTGTCAGAGGCAAAAGAGGAATGACGGGGTTATAACTCTTGAGCGCGGGTATGTGCTGCTCGTATTGCTTGCATACATCCTTGGCGCACACCACTGTTTTCGAGTGCTCCATAGCCAGCAGCAGTGGTTCCACCCGGACTCATCACGTTATCTTTTAAGAGGGCGGGGTGAATGGTTTGGATAAGTTCGCCAAAGCCTTTGAAAAGACCGCGCATCAGAACCATCGCATCATCACGTTTGAGCCCTTCACGTACTGCTCCATCTGTCAGTGCTTCTGCAATAAGGGCTAGATAGGCAGGACCGCTTCCACTGAGTGCAGTTGCAATATCAAGCTCTTTTTCGCTTCCAAGCCATACACTCATCCCGATGGATTCAAATAAGCCAATGGCTTCATCGCGTAAGGCACTATCACCCACCAGCGCCGTCATTGATAGCCCTTTTTCAGCAGCAAGATTGGGCATAGCTCGAACATAATTTTCTGCGCTAATAGCATAAAGGGATTCGAGTGATGTCCCTGCAAGTACCGAATAAAGTGCTTTTGCTTTTCCTTTTAAGTAGGGGGCAATTTCTATGAGATTAGAGGGTTTTACGCAAAGAATGATATTTTTATCATGAATAGTTGCATTAGCATAAAGAGTTTTTTCAATTTCTATCCCTAACTGTGCTTCAAATTCATCTAGTTTTTGTCTATTTCGTCCGATGACTTCGAGGGTATAGCTCTCTTTTAATCCTTGTGCGAGGGCAAGAGCCATTTTTCCATTTCCGATGAGGGTGATGGATGTTTTAGTCATCGGTTCGATCTTGGAGGTAGTTTTTGATAGGCTCTGCAATGCTAAACTCAGAACTGTTATCAATAATGATTTGAGCCATTTGTCCGTTATCGGTGTTAAAAATCAATGGGGCAGCAAAGTTAATTTTTGAGTCTTCGATGGGTGTTGTCAGAATGACTATTGCATAGATAAGAAGATTGCTGGTCTCATTGATTTCCATAAGGGCTTGCAGTGAAGTAGGAATATCAAAGACGTACTCACGTAAAACAAACGGATTAATAAGGGTGAAAGAGGGACCCTCTTCGACACTCTCCAGACGCATAAAAATATCATCAATTTTTTTGAGTTCCATTTGTTTTATGGACTCAAATCCAAGTAGGGGGAGCTTTAATTCAAATTGCATCATTGCCTCTATAGTTTAGAAATTAGTTTGATTTTAACACAAAAAAGGTTCAACAATGTAGTATTAATCTCTTTTTGGTAAAATTGTCACTACTTTAATAAAAAACGGACAAGTGATGAAGATGATTCGAGGCGTGATAGCGACAGTTGCAGTGATTCTTTTTATGAGTGGATGCGGCGGCAAAGAGTTGGATGAGTACAATAAGCCTGCTGATTATTGGTATGCAAAAATGATTACGGCGGTATCAAATGGCAGTCTTGAAAAAGCAGACAGCTATTTTAGCTCATTGCAAAGTGAACATATCGGTTCACCGCTGCTTGTGGAAGCGACCCTGATTATGGCACAAGCGCACATGGCGTATGAAGAGTATTTGTTGAGTGAACATTTTTTGGATGAATACAATCGTCGTTATGCTTCACGCGAGGGGCGTGAATACTCGGAATTTTTGAAGATAAAATCAAAATTTTTAGCATTGCCTAATCCGGGACGGGATCAAGGGCTGATTGATGAGACGTTGAAAGGGGTAAATGTGTTTAAAGCAAGTTATCCCCATTCAACCTATATGCCACTTGTCAATACGATGGAGACGCAATTGCAGCTCGCACGTGGGACATTGAATAATCAAATAGCTCAACTCTATAACCGATTGGGAAAACCAAAAGGAGCTGATTACTACTCGAACATTGCTCCTGTGACATGGATTGATAGTACAGAAGTGGTTCCCGCAAATATTCTCTGGTATCGAAAGATGTTTGAGGGGGATGGATCAAGCAGTTGGTATGCGTTCATGATCCCGCAAACACGTAGTGTTATCTCTATGGATGATAATAAAAGTAAATAAGTCCCAATGACACTTAAACTATTTAACTAGGATTTTTTTATGCAACTAAGTAACTATGCAGCTTTCCCGACTACTTTGCCGGTAATTGCTGAAGACGAGCTTTTCTTATACCCTTTTATGATTTCTCCCCTCTTTTTGAGTGATGAAAAAAACATTGCAGCCGCTGCTGAGGCGATTGAAAACAATTCATTAATAATTGTGTGTCCCGTAAAACCGGAACACGAAGGGTCACGTGAGGCGGATGCCATCTACGATGCAGGGGTAATCGGCTCGATTATGCGTAAAGTCGTTCTCCCTGATGGACGTATTAAAGTACTGTTTCAAGGGTTGGCTCGCGGGCATATTACGGAGATGATCCACGATAACCCATTGCGTGCGCATGTTGATCTTATCCAGTCATCGAGTGTTAATGCTCTGAAAATGGACGCAATTTTAGAGATTTTACGTGAAAAAGTACGTGCTCTTTCTCAGGTGAGTAACTATTTTCCTCCCGATTTACTCCGTACGATAGAAGAAAATCACGAATACAACCGCATCGTTGATCTTATCTCCAGCTCTATCAAAATGAAAAAAGAGAATGCGTATAAGCTCTTTGTCGAACGTGATCCTGAAAAACGGTTTTTGATGCTCATTGATGAGCTCATCGAAGAGACCGAAGCTAACAAACTCCAAAAAGAGATCCGCTCGAAAGTCCATACCCGAATTGAAAAAGTAAACAAAGAGTACTTCCTCAAAGAGCAGCTCAAACAGATCCAAAAAGAGCTGGGAACCGATACTCACCGTGAAGAGGAGATCGAAGAGTTCCGTAAAAAGCTTGAAGCTAAAAAAGATAAAATGCATCCTGATGCCTACAAAGAGACCTCTAAACAGTTGGAGCGCTTTGCCCGTATGCATCCTGATAGCGGGGATGCGGGGATGTTGCAAACGTATTTAGAATACGTTCTTGAAATCCCTTTTGGGGAAGAGGCGAAAAAAGCGCTCAATGTTCATGATGTCGAAGCACAGTTGAACAAAGACCATTTTTCACTTAAAAAGCCTAAGCAACGGATTTTAGAATATTTTTCAGTGCGTGAATTGCTTGAACTTCGTGGACAGGCGGACAAAGAGGGGCGCGGGGCGATTTTGTGTTTTGCGGGCCCTCCTGGTGTGGGTAAAACATCATTGGCTAATTCCATTGCGACGGCGCTTAAGCGTCCATTGGTACGAATTGCACTGGGTGGGCTTGAAGATGTAAATGAGCTTCGAGGTCATCGTCGTACCTATGTGGGTGCGATGCCGGGACGTATTGTCCAAGGGGTGATTGAAGCCAAAAAGATGAACCCTATCATCGTACTCGATGAGATCGACAAAGTGGCAAAATCGCATCGCGGTGATCCAACTGCGGTATTGCTGGAGATTTTAGATCCTGAGCAAAATACCCATTTTAGAGATTATTATCTCAATTTTAATCTCGATTTGAGCAAAGCAATCTTTATTGCCACGGCCAATGATGTGGGGCAAATTCCGGGGCCATTGCGCGATCGTATGGAGTTTATCCCTGTGAGCTCATATACGCCTCAGGAGAAATATGAGATTGCCAAGCAGTATCTCATCCCTCAAGAGCTGAAAAAACACGGACTTAAACCCTCCGAGCTTTCCATCTCGAAAACAGCATTGATGGATGTCATCGAAAAGCACACGCGCGAAGCGGGGGTGCGAAATCTGCGCCGACGTATAGCAGACATTGTTCGTAAAACAGCCAAAAAGATTCTCGAAGACCCCACTACTCTCAAGGTCAGTGTAACGCTTAAAAATCTCAAAGACTTTTTGGAAAAAACAGTATTTGAAATCGAAAAAACGGATCATATTAACCGTATCGGTGTGGTAAACGGTTTGGCGTGGACGGCGGTTGGCGGTGATGTGCTCAAAATCGAAGCCATCCGAATCAATGGCAAGGGGACATTGCAACTCACGGGAAGTTTGGGAGATGTGATGAAAGAATCAGCACGTATTGCCCTCTCGGTGGTGAAAACCCTGATTGACAGTGGCAAAATTACCGTCGATCACTCGATTATTCCTCTTAGCGCCACCGAGCGTGAGAGCACTATCCCCGTAGATGCGAGTGAAGTGTACAAGCGCTTTGATCTGCATATTCACGTTCCTGATGGAGCAACGCCCAAAGATGGACCAAGTGCGGGGATTGCTATGTGTACGGTTATCGCCTCTATTTTGACGGAGAAAAAAGTGCGTGCTGACATCGCAATGACGGGTGAAGTATCCTTGACGGGAAATGTCCTCCCTATCGGCGGACTCAAAGAAAAACTGATTGCGGCGCATCGTGCAGGGATGAAACTAGCCCTTATTCCGCAAAAGAACTATGAGCGTGATTTAGTAGACATTCCCGATGAAGTGAAAAGTGTCCTTGAAATCCGTGGTGTTAGTCGTATTGAAGAGGTTTTAGCGGCTCTTTTAATCGATGTATAGTAGTATACGCTTCAGGAGAACCATAGAGAAACCCACGTAGTTTTGGGTTAATCTTGAGCTTTCTGCACTCTTCTTTAAACCCTTTGTCCATAATGACATTGGGATGATAGGGGGAAATAAACGTCATATTTTCTTCTATGGATACGACGTATTTTCGTGAGATAACACCACTTTTTTCTTTTTTTAAACTCTCTTTTTCACTGCTGCTCATCAGTATCCCCAGAGACTTTAGATACTGATCAATTCCGTACATAAGAGAGCGCACACTGTTGGGATTTTTCACCCAAGATAATTCTTCACATGTTTGAAAATTGATTTTCTCAATAAGCGTCTCATTGTCCTCTTCTAAATAGCGAAAGCTTCGTCGCAGTGCATCGGTGTGTTCACGCATGAGCGGGGTGCTAAATTGTTGGCGAAAACGGTTTCGAGTATATTTGTCATCACTATTGCTTTCGTCGATAAAATGAGAGAGTTGATGCTCACTCAAATATTCTTCAATCTCTTGACGATCGTGTTGGAGTAGAGGACGTATCAGAGTAATGTCTTCTCGTCTATCCATTGATTTAACCCCGAGCAACTCAGGTAATCCTGACCCACGACACAACTGCATCATCAGCCACTCCAAACGGTCATTGAGTTGATGGGCGGTGAGGAGATAGGTATAGTTGTGCTTTTTCATCAGATACTCAAAAAATTGATACCGTTGGATACGTGCATGATGTTCAAAATTACTGCCGCTTAGATGACAAGAGTGGACATAGCAGTGCAAGCCGTGCGATTGTGCGAGTAATTCAGCACTGGAGGCTTCATCGTCGCTGGAGGGACGCATGTGATAGTTAACGTGGGCACTATCAAAGGCAATAGAATTTTCGAGCAAAAGATGAAAGAGGGCAGTAGAATCGACTCCGCCTGAGAAGGCTAAGAGAACTTTCCCCTCTTTTAGGCGGTCAAGGTGTAAAAGTTCACGCATCGCCTGTGATAGTCGCTAGGAGATGAGTTCCGGAGAGTTCTGTGATGCGGGCGCGGTACATTTTTCCATACGTCAGCTCATTGTCAATCTCACGGTCATTGACATAGATTTCACCATCCACATCGGGTGTCCAGTTCAGCGCTCGTGCGCTGAGGAGAAATTCGTGTTCGTCACTCTCACCGTCGATAACGAGAGAAATTTCAGTGCCAACGAGTTTTTGAAGGCTTTCAATTTCGATTTTAGAGGCAATTTTTCCCAGTTTTTTGGCACGGGCATTGATGACTTTGGTCGGAATTTTATCTTCCAAAGTATACGCACTCGTCCCCTCTTCATCCGAATAGCTAAAGACATTGAGACGATCAAAACCAAAGGATGCGGCAAACTCTGCCATCTCCTCGAACATTGCCTCGGTTTCAAGAGGATGCCCGACGATGAAGCTGGTACGGACGAAAGAGTTTGGCAACGCTTTCATGGCATTGAGAAGTTCGAGTGTTTTCTCTTTTCCAAATCCGCGCTTCATGATACGCAGCATGTCATCGTTGATGTGTTGGATAGGCATATCAAAATAGTTGTGAAACAGCTTGGAATCACCGATGGTTTTGATGAGTTTTAGTGTCGTGGTTGAGGGGTAAAGGTACAAAATCCGTGCACTTTTGACGCCGTCAATGAGTTCGATCCGCTTGATAAGATGGATAAGCCCATCGCTGATGTTCTGGTCTCGTAAATAGGAGCTTGAGTCTTGGGAGACGAAACTAAAGTCATAGTATCCCTTTGCAACCAATCCCTCGACCTCCCGTGCAACACTCTCTAAATCTCTGGAATTGAGTTTCCCTTTAAACGACGGAATAGCGCAAAAACTGCATTGCTGATTGCACCCCTCGGAGAGCTTGATGTAGGCATGATACGTCGAACCCGTAACTACACGCTCTGCCCCGTCGATCAGGTACACTTCAGGAGAAAAACGGCTTTGTTTGAGGGCCAAAAGTTCATCGATTTTATCGTAATCACCGACACCTGTGAAAATATCGACCTCTTTGAGCTCTTTGGCTAAATCGTCTTTGTAGCGCTCACTCAAACAGCCTGCCATTACCAGTACGGACTCTTTTTTACGTCCTGCATTGAGGTTAAAAACGGTATTAAGTGATTCTTGTTTTGCCGCATCGATGAATCCGCAGGTATTGACGATGATAACATCTGCATCCGTACCGTCGTCGGTCATGGTGTAATTTTGGAGTCGTCCTAACATTACCTCGGTATCAACGAGATTTTTGGTACAACCCAGTGAGACGATGTGAAGTTTTTTGGACATTACAAGCCTTGATAAAATATTGCCGTCATTATATCAAAGTCAGTTTTGGATAGACTTTTGTTATGAAAATTAACTATGATGTCCTTATTTTAGGAGCTGGGGCTAGCGGATTGATGTGTGCGGCACAACTCACAGAAAAAACTTCCTTGAAAATTGCTCTTATCGAGGGAAATACTAAGCCTGCATTAAAACTCAAAGCATCCGGCGGAGGAAAATGCAATCTTACGAATGTGGAAGTGGATGCGAGCCATTTTTTAGGGAATGAGTCATTGGTGTCGAATGCGCTAAGAGCTTTTTCCAAAGAAGCGCTACTGGACTATTTTTATAACGGCGGATTATGTCCGGTGATTCGTAAAGAGCGATACTATTTTTGTCCAAAAAGTTCCGATGAGGTGATTTCGATTTTAGTAGGACGATCTCAGGGTTGCGAGATGCTGATGGGGCATAAAATTTTGAACGTTGAAGGAAGCAGCCCTTTTGTGGTGACGACTGATAAGGGAAAATTTAGTGCCTCTACTATCGTTGTTGCAACGGGCGGTGCGAGTTATAAAGAGCTGGGGGCGAGTGACATTGGTCTTAAAATCGCGCAGGATTATGGACATAAAATAGTTCCTTTTGCTCCCGCATTGGTGGGCTTGACGCTGCAACCCAAAGAGTTTTGGATGAAAGAACTTAGCGGGATTAGTTTTCCTGCCCGTATCCGCGTGGGTGAAAAAAGTCTGGATGAAGATTTGCTTTTTGCGCATAAGGGGATTAGCGGTCCTGTTGTTCTTTCGGCATCATTGTATTGGCATAAAGGTGAAATTTCTATTAACTTTTGTCCTGATTTGGAGTTGGAAAAACTTTTCAAAGAAAAAAAGCTTCTTAGTACGGCACTCCCGTTGCCCAAACGATTTATCAAAGCATTTTTAGAAGCAATTGCGTTGGAGGATAAACCGTGCAATCGTTTAAGTTCGCAGGAGCGTGAAAAATTAGTAAAATTACAAAACTACACTATGGCACCCTCAGGGACATTCGGACTTACCAAGGCTGAAGTGTGCCGTGGCGGAGTGGCTCACGAGGAAATTGATCCGCTCACAATGGAGAGCCGTACCGTAAAAGGTCTTTATTTTATCGGTGAAACGGTGGATGTTACCGGAGAGCTTGGGGGGTACAATTTTCAATGGGCGTTTAGTTCGGCAGTTGTTTGCATGAGGGGAATTATTAATAACTATTTGAAATAAAGATACAATAAATCCAAAAGCTTTTTTGCAAGGGATATTTTATGCAGCGCAAACGTGTCATTATCGTCGGTGGTGGATATGCGGGAGTGCAAGCGCTTAAAGTGTTGGCAGCCTCAGGGCTTTGCGATGTCGTGCTCATCGATCAACATCCGTATCATTATCTCCAAACGGAAGCGTATGAACTCATCGCCAATGAGTGTTCAATGACGCGAGTTACTATCGATTTGGTTGCTTTGTGTTTGAGTTATGGAGAGCATGTCACCTACATCAAAGATACGGTTCGCGGAATTGATTTTGAGTCCAAATGCATCTCTGGAGAGAATACCTGTCATTCGTATGATTATGCGTTATTGTGTGCTGGGAGCCGTACGGCGTATAATGGCTCAATCACAGGATTGCGTGAGTATTCACACGGTGTTAAAACTTTGCCCAGTGCCTTGGCATTTAAACAGCAATTTGAACAGCGTTTGTACCGCCGCATGGAAAGTGAGGGGGGGTGGTGCAGTGAACCTTTTAATGTCGTTATCGGCGGAGGGGGTTTAAGCGGTGTTGAAATCGCTGCTGAAATGGCACACTACATACGTGTCTTTCATGAGGACAATACCCTTACGTGTGACAATATTCATATTTTTTTAGTTATTCCACATGAGCATGTCCTTGAAGGGATGGAAGAATATTTGATTACCCAAGCCACCAAGCGACTTCTGAAACTTGGGGTAAAAATCATCAACCATTCACGTATCACTTCGGTTGAAGAACATGCCTTGATAGTGAATGGAAATAATCAGATTTGTTTTGATTTTATGATTTTTACGGGCGGAATCGTAGCATCGACCCTCACGGGTGGGTTAGAGGTAGAAAAAAATAAAAAATCGCAATTGATTGTCGATAAATTTTTACGTATTCCTCTCCATGATTGCATTTTTGCGGCAGGTGATATTGCCGAACTTCGTGATCTTACGGGTAAATTACTCCCTCCGACAGCGCAATTGGCGGAACAAAGCGGTATGTGTGCAGCCAATAATATTCTGGCGTTACTGCAAGGACGAGCAATGAGGGTATCCGATATGCAAATGCAAGGGACGATGATAGCCCTTGGGGGCAATTATGCGAGTGTGTTGCTCTTGGGATGGATCAAAATCAGCGGAAGAGTGGGTCACGTCATTAGAGCAATTATTATGCGCAGCTATCGCTATAGGCTTCATATACAGTGTATAAAAGGGGTTAATAAAATGGCTAAATCCAGAAGCCGTTGTGGATTTTAATCTTATCTCGAGTAAAATGCATCATTAAACCTAAAGAGTGGAGCTTGCGTATGATACTTCTAGCTGGACCCTGTGTCATTGAGAGCGAAGAATCGATATTTAAAATTGCTAAAAGCTTAGAGCGTTATCACAACGACCCGCGATTTGATTTTTATTTTAAATCGAGTTTTGATAAAGCCAACCGTACGTCATTGGACAGCTACCGTGGACCGGGACTCGAAGAGGGTTTGCGAATTTTGCAAAAAGTAAAAGACGATTTCGGGTACAAGATTGTGACCGATGTCCATGAGAGCTATCAGGTTCCTATTGCCGCAGAAGTCATTGATATGATTCAAATTCCTGCTTTTTTGTGCCGCCAAACCGATTTACTCGTAGCCGCTGCAAAAACGGATAAAATTGTTAATATCAAAAAAGGGCAGTTTATGACCCCAAGTGATATGCAGTATTCGGTGGCAAAAGTGCTCAAAACGCGCGGATGCGATGAGGTGAGTTTCGAAGCATCTCAAAAACATGGTGTCTTGCTTTGTGAACGCGGAAGTACGTTTGGATACGGAAATCTTGTCGTTGATATGCGCTCGCTCCCTATTATGCGCCAATTTGCTCCGGTTATTTTTGATGCGACTCATTCGGTACAGATGCCGGGTACTGGAACGGGGAAAACGGGCGGTGACAGCTCGATGGTTCCTCATCTTGCACGCGCTGCCGCAGCCGTCGGAGTAGATGGATTTTTCTTCGAAACCCATTTTGATCCCATTTGTGCTTTGAGTGACGGTCCAAATATGCTAAAATTAGAACAATTAGAAGAGCTAAGTGAGAAATTATTGCAGTTGGATGCAATAAAGTAATTTGTTTGTCATCCCGTACTTGATACGGGATCCATATTTTTTGTGGATTCCGTGTCGTAGCACGGAATGACGGTAATGGTGATAAAAAATAAAACCCACAAAGGAAAGATATGAAACTTATTGAAGGTAAACTCAGTGTTATAAACGGCAAAAAAGTTGCAATCGTTAGTACACGATGGAACCATTTTATCGTAGACAGACTTGTTGAGGGGGCAAAAGATGCTTTTTCGCGACATGGCGGAAATGATGATGATTTGACTCATGTTTTAGCCCCGGGTGCGTTCGAGCTTCCGATGGTCATTGATCAGCTTTTAAACAGTGGAAAATACGATGCTGTTTGTGCATTGGGTGCAGTTATTCGAGGTTCGACTCCTCATTTTGATTATGTATCTGCTGAAGCTACCAAAGGAATTGCAACGGTCAGTTTAAAGCATAGAAAACCGGTCTCTTTTGGACTTTTGACCACCGATACCATCGAACAAGCGATTGAGCGTGCAGGGACAAAAGCAGGGAATAAAGGGTTTGAAGCGATGACGGTTGTTATTGAATTACTTGATTTGTATGAAGCGATGGGCGCATAATGGCAACACGTCATCAAGCCCGCATGGCGGTTGTCAGTTTGTTGTATGCCTACGATTTAGGAAACAAAAGTATCGCAGATTTTAGTGATGAGATTATGGAAGAGAAAAAAATCCGCAATAAACAGCGCGATTTTGCGATGGATTTGTTTCGTGGTGTGACGGAGCATTTGGTTGCTGTGGACGAAGCGATTGAAAAACATCTTAAAGATTGGGATTTTGACCGTTTGGGTTCTATCGAGCGGGCAACATTGCGTTTGGGTGCGTATGAGATTATGTACGGCGAACTTGATTCTGCGGTGATTATCAACGAAGCAATTGAAGTGACCAAAGCATTTGGGAGCGAGCAATCTCCTAAATTTATCAATGGTGTCCTAGACGCGATTTCAAAAGACAAGTAGAAGAGTAGATGCGACTTACCAAAGAACAAGCCCTTGATTTAATACGCAACGGTGATTTAAAAGAACTCGGGCGAATGGCAACTGCTCGTAAAAAAGAGCTTCATCCCGAGGGGATTACGACGTTTGTCGTTGATCGAAATATCAACTACACCAATGTCTGTTGGGTGGATTGCAAATTTTGTGCTTTTTATCGTGATCCCAAATCGGATGAAGCATACGTTCTTACGTTTGAAGAGATTAATCAAAAAATTGATGAGTTGTTAGAGATTGGCGGAACACAGATTTTGTTTCAAGGGGGCGTTCACCCGAAGCTCAAGATCGAATGGTATGAGGATCTCGTAGAGCATATCCACACCAAATACCCCACGGTTACTATCCACGGATTCTCTTCAATTGAACTTGATTTTATTGCCAAAGTCTCCCATATCACCATCCAAGAGTGTTTGGCACGTTTGCATGCCAAAGGGCTTGCTTCGATTCCGGGGGCAGGGGCAGAAATCCTCAGCGACCGTGTCCGCGATATCATCGCTCCGAAAAAAATGGATACCCAAGACTGGCTCAATGTTCACCGTGAAGCACATAAGCTTGGGATAAAGTCAACAGCAACGATGATGTACGGAACGGTGGAAACTGATGAAGAGATTATTGAGCATTGGAATCTTATTCGTGACCTCCAAGATGAGACGGGTGGTTTTAGAGCCTTTATCATGTGGTCGTTTCAGGGGATGAATACACAGCTTATGGAAGAGCATCCTGAAATTGAGAAACAGTCCTCCAACCGTTATTTGAGACTGCTTGCGGTATCGCGATTGTTTTTGGATAATTTCGAGAATATCCAAAGCTCATGGGTAACCCAAGGACCTTATATCGGTCAAATGGCACTGCTGTATGGAGCTAATGATTTGGGTTCCACGATGATGGAAGAGAACGTTGTCAGGAGTGCTGGGGCAGGGTTTCGGATGGCAAAGGATGAGATGATACGTCTCATCCATGACATCGGCGAAACTCCTGCGATTCGTAACACAGCGTATGACATTTTAGAAAAATTTGCATGAAGTATTTAGCGGTTATTATTTTATTTTTAGGGCATACACTTATGGCAAGCACATTGGAATTTATAGAGGTCAAAGGGGTAAAAGTTCCCTTTATTTACGAAGAGGATAAACGTCTCCCCATAGTCTCTATGCAAGTCGTGTTTACAGGCAGTGGAAGCATTGATGAGGGGAACAATGGAGGTCTTGCACGTCTTAGTGCCAAGATGATGAATGAGGGGACATTGAAACGCGGTGCGGTCGGATTTGCCGATGCCCTCGATGCCCACGCGATTCAACTCAGCACGAATGCAGGCTCTGAGACGCTTGTGATGGAGCTTGGTACTCTTCGTGATGAGTTTGATACAGGACTTTCGCTGATGAGTGAACTGCTGCGTTCTCCCAATCTTACCAAAGAGACGTTGGAAAAAGTAAAAACCCTTACGATGAGTGATATTGCCCGTAAAGAGGCCGATTTTGATACGGTAGCATCGGATGAACTCAAAGCAATTTTGTTTGAAGGAACTCCCATTGCCACCCCCAATATCGGGACAAAAGACTCCATAGAGAAAATCAAGCTTAAAAATATTGAAACCTTTTTAGAAGAGAAAATGGTTCTTTCCAATGTTCTTGTGGTTATCGGAGGGGATTTGGATCTCTCCGAAGCACAGCAAAAAGTTACGAAACTTCTTTCTCCTCTAGCAGTAGGCAAGGCTTCACCCGCACGTCATTACGAACCTCGGAAATCTCCGAAAGAGTCTGTTTTAAAGCGCCCGCAAACCCAACAAGCGTACCTCTATTTTGGTGCCCCTTTTGCGATGAACGAGGGAGACCCTGAGTTTTACAAAGCGCGTGTTGCGATGTTTGTTTTGGGCTCCAGCGGTTTTGGCAGTCGGTTGATGGAAGAGATTCGGGTAAAACGCGGATTGGCGTACTCTGCCTATTCACGCCTAGGAGTTGCGAAAACCAATACCTACTTTAGCGGGTATCTTCAAACGAAACTTGAATCGCAAGACGAAGCAAAAAAAAGTGTGATTGAAGTTATAGATACGTTTGTAAAAACCGGAGTAACCCAAAGCGAACTCGATCAAGCACGTAAATTTCTCCTTGGTTCTGAACCGTTACGCGTTGAAACCCTCTCTCAGCGATTGGGAAGAACGTTTACCGAGTATTATCAAGGACAAGAACTGGGTCATTCGCTCAAAGAACTCGAGATGATTCGACACTTGAGTCTTGATGATGTGAACGAGTTTATCAAACGTCATAACGAGATTACGCAACTAAGTTATGCCATTGTTACCAAATAATGATGATGCCGAAAAATTTCATCGTCTAGGAGTAGGGAGCGTCACGGCTCTCTCCCTTATTGCCCCCACCTCTTTTGAAGATCGCCGTTTAAGCTTGGAACTTACTCACAACGCCTCATGTGTCCTCGATGCAACGGTAGAAAGGGTCGTTCGCACCCCAAAAACTCTCAAAATCACCTTTTTTGCCCATAACCTAGACGAGAGAATCGAAGGAGTAATTTTTCACCCGCAACCGTACATGATTCACCAGTTTCCAACCCACCAAAGAGCTTTTTTTAGCGCAAAGGCAACATTAGAGCAGGGACGGTGGCAAATTATCCATCCGGTTAAAATCCCTGCCGTAGGGTCATTGGTTCCCCTCTATAAAACCCCCTTACGTGTGGATGTGATGCGCCGTCTTATCGAAAAACACATTACGAGAGAGGCTCTCATTGCCGATGGTTTGCCTCAAAACATGGCAGAAACGCTCTATGATATTCATTTTCCAAAAATCCCAATACCCCTTAGTGAATATCAGCTGTATGCGCTGAAATTTGCCGAACTTTTCGACTATATGCGCCGTCTTAGGCTCAAACGCCGTTTCCATCCTACCCACTATAAAGCCAGTGGAGAGATTGAAGCGTGGAGTAAAACACTTCCCTTTACCCTCACAGACGATCAAAAAAAAGCAATTGAGGAAATCAAAGCCGATTTATCAGGTGAAGTTGCCGCACGCCGTATGATTGTAGGGGATGTTGGATCGGGTAAAACGATGGTGATTTTGGCATCGGTTGTCTTGATGCGTCCGTATCGCTCACTTCTTATGGCACCTACGACGATACTTGCGGCACAGCTGTACGAGGAGGCGCAAAAATTTCTTCCGGATTTACGCATTGCCTTGGTGACCAATGCGACGAAAAAAGGGTCATTAGAAGAATTTGATTTCATTATTGGAACGCATGCACTCCTTCACCGTGAACTTCCCAGTGCTGGATTGGTGATGGTGGATGAACAGCATCGCTTTGGCACCGCGCAACGCCATGCCCTCTCCAAGCTTACCGAAAATGACTCCGCCCCCCATTTTCTCCAATTCTCCGCCACCCCAATCCCACGAACGTTGGCGATGATCGAATCCGCCCACATTGACGTGAGTCTTATCGTTCAAACGCCTTTTACGAAAAACATTGCGACGAAAATCATCCATAAAACTGACTTTTCCATATTACTCGAACATATCCGAGCTGAAATAGCTCAAAATCATCAAGTGCTACTTGTTTACCCACTCGTAGAGCAAAGCGAAAGTATTGACTACCAAAGCATCGATGAAGCGAGAGGATTTTGGGAAAAGAAGTTTGAAAATGTCTACGTCACCCACGGAAAAGACAAAGAAAAAGAGGCAGTCTTGCGCGAGTTTCGAGACAACGGTTCGATATTGATTGCTACCACCGTCGTAGAAGTAGGCATTTCCCTTCCACGCCTCACCACCGTCATCATCGTAGGAGCCGAACGACTAGGACTCTCCACTCTCCACCAATTGCGAGGGCGAGTAAGCCGTACAGGGCTTCAAGGTTATTGCTACCTCTATACCAACACATCGGGGAAAAACGAACGCTTAGAGTCGTTTAGTACGTGTATGAGCGGTTTTGAGATAGCAGCATTGGATTTGAAATTTCGTTCATCGGGTGATTTGCTAGAAGGAAGCATCCAAAGCGGTAAAAAATTTCGATGGGCGGATATAGGTGAGGATGAGGAGATAGTGAGGGAAGTTAAGGTGTGGTTGGATGACCGTCATTCCCGACCTGATCGGGAATCCATCCCCTAAATGCAACTGGATTCCCAATCGAGTTGGGAATGACAGAGGTTTAATACAACCCAAACTTCCCATCATTACGTTTAAAGAGTACCCGCATTTTCCCCTCTATGTCGTAAAACACCTCAAACTGCTTCCCGCCATCTTTGAGATTTTCGAGCACGTCAGCTACCTCTTGCGGTTTATAAAGCTTTAATTCCATAGGGACAATCTCATCCTCCATTGCTTCACCAATAGCATGAAGATCAACAGTATGGGCAGCGGCATTTTTTGCCTCATTCAACCCTTCATTTTTATGATCACTCAGACGCTCATGCAGACGGCGAAGCGCTTTTTGGGCACGCTCAATTGCAATGTCAATTGCAGCATAAAGATCATTGTCGCGCTGGGTGATAACGATGGTGTTTTTCCCCGCCACATTGATGGTGAATTCGACATTCACCCCCTTTTTTCGCTCATTCATACTGGCGATGGCGTTAACACTGATAAGGTCAAGATGAAATTTGGTGAGAGTATCGATGGAGTGCATTAGATGATCTTTGATTGCATCGCTAAGCTCGATGTGGCGTCCGACGAGAGAGATATTCATGGGGTACTGCCTTAGTGTAAATTTTGGAGTGAAGCCGATTATAACACAGAAAAATCAATGATTCAACAGCTGTAATCAGTAAATTTCTAAGAATAAGAATATCTAATAACATAATTTAATTGCACTTTAATATTAGGTGGAATACACTTTGTAAAGTGGCGTTTTCTCCTTTTTTAGGGGAGTAGTGATAGAGTTCAGAAATTAGTCTATTTTGTCGATAATGTAGTATTGAAATAGGGTTCTGAGATGCAGATTACTACCGAGCCCGGATGGTGTGTGTCTTAAAAATATAGAGGAGGATGAAATGAAAACTTTATGTCATTCCCGCGAAGGCGGGAATCCAGCTTTTTTTAAACTTTTTTTACTGCGTCTGTTTGATGTTTTTGGACTGATATGGAAGGAATTGAAAAATGCCTAAGATTTTTGAGTACCTTGGTATTTCGATACTTTTTTACAGTAATGAACATGAACCCATATATGTTCATGGAAAATATCAAGGGTTTGAATCCAAAGCGGAATTTGTTATTATTGAGGGCAAAATTACTAATATCACTGTTAAAGATGTAAAGGGAAGAGAACCCCTCCCTGCGAGTGAACTCAAAGAGTTTAAAAAATTTGTATCCGCATTTCAAAATGAAATTGTTCAAAAGTGGATTGATTATTTTGTTATGCATAAACAAATTAATTGTATCAAAATAGAGGGGAGGGTTAAATAATGAAGACTAATCACGTGATAATGGTAACCAAAGCAGAGTATCTAAAAGAATATCAAATTCGTTTAGAATTTAATGATGGGCGAATCCAAATTATTGATTTTCATAATTTTATAGTCTCATCATATAATCCAAATATTCTAAAGTATAAAGATTTTGAATTGTTCAAACAGTTTATGCTTACGGATGGTGATTTGGAGTGGAACGATTATGATTTGTGTTTTCCAATTGCTGACTTGTATGAAAATAAAAATATTGGAACTTCTAACGATGATTCCAATGTGGCAGCTTAAAAATCCCAAGGAGGATGAAATGAAAATCTTAACATTGGGGGTTATGACCTCTCCGTCATTCCGTGCCACGACACGGAATCCAGTTCTTAAGCTTTTGTCACGGTTGATGGTCATTTTTGGACTGGCGATGATGTTTACTGTTTCGGGGTGGTGTGATACTGAGCCAAATAATAGTTGCATCCAGGCAGAATTGATCAGTGAAATGGACAACAAGAGCGGAAATTACAGTAGAATTGAACTTGGAACTGTACAAAATGGGGATGATGACTACTATTATTTCACAATCCTGCAAAGTGGGACATTGACGGTTAATTACACATCAACAGCCAATACCGATTTGCGTATTGAGGCAGGAGTAAGTTGTTCGTCTACTATCAATAGAGTTTTAAATAACGGGACAAGCTATAGCGGAACATTAAGCATTACTGCTGGACAAACTGTGTATGTAAGAATTGCAAGAAGAAATGGAACTCCAAATTATAGTTTGGACTTGACTTTTTCGCTTCCATCCGCAAATCTTGCTCTGACCAATACAGACAGTCCTGATCCTGTTCTTACGAATGGAAATTTGGTGTACACACTGGGCGTAAGCAATGGAGGACCAGATACCGCAACAAGTTTGACACTGACCGATACCCTTCCTGTGGGAGTTATCTTTCAAAGTGCGACAGGGACAGGATGGACATGTAATTTAGCCGGAAGTGTTGTAACCTGTACCAATCCGACCCTTGCAAACGGAGCGAGTGCTCCTGTGACCATTACGGTGACTGCGCCTGCCACAGCAGGGACGATTACCAATACGGCGACCGTAATATCGGCAGCAACTGATTCGACACCGGCTAATAACACCAATATCCAGCAGTCGACAACAGTTAATGTTCCCTCTGCGAATCTTGCTCTGACCAACACAGATGCTCCCGATCCTGTTCTAACAAATGGAACATTAGTATATACATTGGGTGTGAGCAATGGCGGTCCCAATACCGCAACAAGTTTGACACTGACCGATACCCTTCCTGTGGGAGTTATCTTTCAAAGTGCGACGGGGACAGGATGGAGCTGTAATCAAGCAGTTGGAGTTGTGATCTGTACTAATCCAACTTTAGCAAACGGTGCGAGTGCTCCTGTAGCTATTACGGTGACTGCCCCATCTACTGCAGGGACGATTACCAATACGGCAACTGTTACTTCGGCAGCAACTGATTCGACACCGGCTAATAACACCAATATTGCCCAGACAACAACGGTCGTATCAGGAATTTCAATCAATAATGTAAGTATGTCAGAAGGGAACATTAGCACTTCTATTATGAACTTTAAAGTTACCCTTTCAGCTGATTCAAATAATACGATTACTGTAGTCTATACGATTGCCGATGGTACGGCAACACGAGCTGATTTGGATTACAACTATACGATTCCGACAAGCGGAACAATAACATTTTTGCCGCATGAAATATCCAAAGACCTGAATTTGACAATCATCGGCGATACGAAAATAGAATCTGATGAGAATTTGACAGTGACACTTTCAGGTGCGACAAACAGTATAATTGTAAAAAGTATCGGTATCGGAGTGATTTTAAATGATGATTACGGATATTGTCAGACACATGGATTGTCCACAGGTTTTCATGTTATCGATCCTGATGGCGGAAGCGTTTCCAATTCATTTGAGATTTTCTGCAGCGCTGATAATCCTAAAAAAGATTTGATAGCATTTGGAATTAAAAATGATTCTAACAACTTTATTTTCAATAGTGACGTCCTTGGATCAACCAACTATTATTCTCAAGCAACAACAAATGCGACACAATTTAACGCAATAGAAATTAATCCTCTGACTCTTGATGTAATCACATCGGGAACTTTGACTCCAACAACTTCTGCTGACGGTACATATAAAGTTTTAGGAAAAGGATTTAGTAATATTAATTTGATCGGAACACCCTTTGCTATCGATTGGAATAATACGACGATTTCCGGATGTGATACGGCTAGGTTGACTCGCAAAGGTTATCATGGCCAGACGGTTAAAATAAACACATTAGACTACAATAATAAAGCCCGATGTCAAATCGACAGCATGAAGCTAAAGTTGCTGAGTGATTACACATATCTAACCTATAATGGCGGCGAAGTGCTGCAAAATACCTGTAAGCTTATGGCTGAAGCAGTTCCAACGGATGTACTAGACAGTACTAGTGTAAAAGGACATTATTGGATTAATCCAAATAAAACAGATCGTGCACATAATCAGACACTGATTACAGCAACAGATCGCCCTATAATCACTTATTGTTGGTATCAGACAGATTTGAACTATGTATGGACATTTATGCTTGCGTTAGATGGCAAAGTGACAACGACAAAAAATGATTTAATTAATAAAGCGGATAGCTGTTCTGAAAAGGGGCTATGGCCATTTGTCCCCAATAATGAGTCTACATTTGAACGGGTACGTGGATTTTTGAGTGACAATCAATCAGAATGGATTAACTATACGGGAACAATAAATGAAAAGGTAAGTGCTTTGTATGCAGGCAACACTTATTATCTTACTACGGAGCAAAGTTCTCCACTTTGGCCATACGGGTCATTTGGTGTGTATTATCCTTATAATGGAAATCATGATTCATTGGGTGCTTCCAAAGCGTGGTATCCAGGTTCAACTTCGACGCCAGGGTGGATGAGTGGTTCTCCGATGCATAATATTTCAACAATTACTCAAGATTATTCACGTAAAAATAATGATAGCGGTGTAGCAACGAGAGATTATTATAGTTGGGGCCATTACAGCAATACGGATACTCAAGCAGGTGGGAATTATTTATATACTGATACGATGGGGTACAAAGGATGGCGTTCAGTTTTAACGGACTTGAACAAAACGACTAATTGGTTTATTTCCAGAACCGGAGCCGGTGATAATTTTAATAGTACAAGTAATTATCCATATTATGAGCCAAATGGAAACTATACAGCTGGGGCTTGGTTGAATTATCTATTTGATGATCAAGGACGTGTGCGACATAATGATGACTGGGATGCAAATTATCCGTATTATGATTATATGTGTATGGCAGAGGATAACTATGATTTTGCTTCTCGATACGGTTTGTTCAAAGGTCCTTTTAACGTTATTGAACACAGTGCTGTTTTATCAGGTACACAGTACAAAGATGCCAATTTGACCACTAAAATTGCCAATAGTACGATGCAGTTTGATGTCGTTTTGCTTAAAAATGATTTTTCGGATATACGGCCGTCTAATGATTTTAATGTAAGTGCCGGAATATTTTTGAATGATACGATAATGGTTGGTACTACGGAGACTCCTCGTGATCTTCACTATTTCGGGCAAATATCTGATTTCAATGCTACACGTTTTGAATTACCGGCTAGCAGATGGCCAGCAGGTGTTGAAACATGGTCCAATGCTTCAAAGAGAATGTTTTTTGACTTTAAATATTGTTCTATTGATACAATGAAATGGACAGATTGTTGGACATTATCAGGGAATACTGCGACATGTAAGACGGGATCAGAAACTTATTGTAAAACTGCTGATTCAAATGATTTTGCAGTTCGTCCCAAAACGTTTGCTACGACATTATCGACACCGGCTCCATTGAAAGCAGGCGCACCTTTTACAATAACTTTGAGAGCTTTAGATTTTTCGAATGTAAATAATACAGCTGATTATAATGAAACAGTAGGTGGATCATTTGATACGATTGTGACAGAAACAAAAGCTGGATGCCTTACGGGAACCTTTAAAAACAGTTTAACAGCAGGCTGGCAATTTTTAAATGGGAGTAAATTATTTGTAGATAATAATTATTCGCAAGTTGGAGTATTGGATATTAATACAACAGAAGGATTAAAACCATGTCAATCACGCTTTGCCGCAGTCGATTGTAATGATACTATATTAAGCGATTTAACTATCTCAGACAATGTAACACGATTGGCGTTTACTCCGGATCATTTTGGTTTAGCAGTAACTATTCAAAATAAAGGCAATGGGTTTACGTATCTTTCTAATGATCTTAATATGTCTGCTGCAATGCAACTGGCAATAACGGCTCAACGGCAAGATAATGTAGTAACAACTAATTACAGTGCAAATTGTTATGCAAAGAATGTTCTCTATACGGTACGATTAAATTCTAATCAGGCTCTTGGATGGAGCAATACACAGAGTCGTATTATATTTAATGGTGATAGTAATACATCGCTTATGACGACTTCTACTGCTCCTGCGGCTACTTTTAGAACAACTGACGGAAATTTTACCGCAGGAATTGCGAATGCAAAACTGAATTTTAATTTTAATCGGAATGTAACAATTCCAGAGAATTTATTTATAATTGTACGTAATGATTTTAACATCACAAGTCTTGTTGATGATGATAATATCAGTGGAAATGATTTTAATCGTAACAATGATCATAATACCACCTTTGTTTATGGACGGTTAATTCCAAAAGATATTCGGGTATTTGGAGCGGTACCGTACAGTGCAAATGCGTGGTATGAGGTATACAATGCTTCGAGTATTGTAGGAACAGCACTTAAGCCAAGTCGAAATGATAGTCTATGGTATATCAATACGTTGCACAATGACACGGCCGATGGAGATGCAAATGTGACAGTCGTCATCACAGGCGGAAATCCCACCAATATAACTCCTAATATAATCAGCGGTATTGAAGCGTATAATTTTGGAGCACAAATACCTCCATACAGTGCTAAAGCACATATCGATACCGAGTCGTGGCTATGGTATGGAGTGAGTGCATTACCGTATCTCGATCCGAATGGTCCTGCTCAGGCTGGGGCAGATAATCTGGAGTGTTTAACGCATCCGTGTTTTAATATCAACGTGGTTCCGGCTGTTGGTGCAACAGGAAGTGCGAAATCTACCAATGAGGGAGCAAAGGGAAGTAAAAAAACTGATACGGGAGGGGGAGGATGGCACAGTACAAGTGATTATGCTCCGGCGATCCGATGATTAGTTCCTCTAAGATGCGTTCTGCTATGGCGATGATCGAGCTGATCTTTGCGATTGTCATTATTGCTATTAGTGTCATGACGATCCCCTCTATGATGTCGGTTGCTGATAAAACATCTAAAGGAATTGCTATCGATGAAGATGTAATGTCGCGTTTGAGCGGATGGACAATGGACAAATTTCAGGCACGTTGGGATGGTAACTACAGTGCATCGGGTTCAGGGCCATTGTGGATTAATCAAAGTGATCTAAACTGTTCGCGAATCGGAGGGTATCGTATCGGTTCGGATGAAAATATCTCTTCTATGCAGTGCAATATGGCAGCATGGGATGCTACGATACCAACTCCTAGTCTGGATGGTAATCTTTCTAGGGGGATTGAACAGCTCAATGGCGGGAGTGAGTCAATAGTGATTACTCCAGCAGGGGGAACACCTTATGCGGTAACTGCGACGTATGAGGTAGATTACGTCCCTTCAGTTGTAGCGGCAGGGGCGAATGCCAATTCGCAAACAGCGATATGGACTCTTGGCGGAATCAATTTTGATACAACTACTACGGGTACTACAAGCCATCTCAAGCGGGTTGTAACGCGGTTTAGCAATCCTAATTTACAAACTGATATTGTCCTAACTTTTTTCAAATCCAACAAAGGGAATTAGATGAGATTTCAACATTACCGTCACGGGTTTACATTGATCGAACTCCTCTTTGTTATCGTTATATTGGGGATCGTAGGGGGAATTGCTCTCGAAGCAATTCGCCAATATTATGAGGGGATATACCGAACACAAGAATACAATAAGAGGGTAGCCGATGCTGATCACATCCTCGATCAGCTCTCTAAATATTTCGAAAATGCTATCAGTAGCTCTATTGTTAATCTGGATAAACAAGGTTTTGCGGATGCGTGTTATGGTCCGCCTGATACGGGAGATACTAACGATTATACGGTGGCATTTATCGGTGTAGATGCTGATAGTATGCAGGGGATCAGCGGAAATATTCCTGGATGGAGTGAAGAGACACTTTTGGGTGCCAATAATACTATCACAGCTTTGGATGTGAATTATACAATGACCGATGGAATTATTACAGCATTGTATCCAGCATCAAGCTTGACTGGTTCTGCTGTCTATGATACGGATAGTGTTGATGTTAATGCATGTACACGTTTTGCTTTTAATGGTGGAGCAACAGGAAGTGCCGGATATCATAGGATTACAGGCGCTACAGGAACAACCCTTGCATTACATAGTGAAAATAATGCCACAAATGGTAAACGTAAATATTTATTGCGCACGGGATATGCATTTCGAGTACAAGATGATGGAAATTTTACATTGTATAGCAACTTCCGACCTTGGGTAGGAGAGCGCTACAATACAGCCGGTAATCGTCAAGAAAATCTTTTGGGACAAAATGTAGAGCATTTTTATGCTGATTATAATGCAACCGATTTTATGGCGAATCCAGATGTTAGCGTTCGTGGATTGGTATGGAGGCTTAAGGTGTGTATGCGAGGACTGGATGCCAATCTGAGTACGAGTGACAGTGAATCACAAGCAATTTGTCGTGAAAGGAGAGTTCATGTACGTTACTAAACGATCCGGTTTTGCGATGATATTAGCAATTTTTGTTGTAGTTCTTGTGTCACTTGGAGGGTTACTATTACTTGGTAATGCGACTACAGGAGCTAAATCGGTAGGGGATAATTATCTTTATGCTCAAGCGGGATTACTTGCTGAGAGTGCTACTGAATTTGCCGTTATGCGGGCTCAGGGGTTTGATATTTCGGGTGGAAATTGCCTCGAAAATCTTACTATTACGGTGAATGATGTGAGTGGAGCTCCTATGTTTGATGCAAATGTATCACTGGCGTATTCATTTCGTGGAGTTGCCCCTTTGAATTGTACTGTTGCTCATATTTTAGCAACTGGTACAGGTAAAGATACGATGATATTGATGGATGTGAGTGTTGAGGACCATAATCTCAGTACGGAGCCGATACGAGTTCATAAACGGTCGTGGCAGAAGCTGTAATGTCATTCCGTGCACCGATACGGAAATCCCACAAATAGTGAATGGATACCGTATCAAGTACGGTATGACGAGAGAAGAGAAATGACAATGGTTGAGAGGAGTAAAATTAAATCGTAAGCTGAGCTATTTTAGAAAGAACATCTTTTTCACGGATAGGTTTCATTAGAAATCCGTTTGCACCGCATTCCAGTGCTTCAGTTTTTTTGGTCTCATCTGTTGTTAATATGATGACGGGAAGTTGACGAAGTGAGTCATCTGCTCGGATAACTTTGAGCATTTCGATACCGCCCATTACCGGCATAATAATATCAAGTAAGATGATGTCAATATCATCTTGTGATTTAAGAACACCGATAGCATCCGCACCATTCTTTGCTTCAATGACTTGTGCGACATTAGGCGCCTTCATCAGCATTGATTTTAACAATTTTAAGTTGATCAAATCATCGTCAACTGCGAGAACTTTGAGTTTTTTTTCATCCATTGATTGGTTCCTGCTTTAGATAAATTTTTCAAACACAAGACGTAATAAGTCTTTATTAACAATATTCTTAATCATCTCATGAACATACAGTGTATCGTTTTGATCGCAATCCATGGAGGGGTCGACCAGCATAATCAACGAAATATCGCTGTTATTTTCACGAATTATATCAGAGAGTTCTTTTAGATCAAGATTTGCCAACCCTTTATCAAATAATGCCACTTTGTAGCGCTTTTCTTTGATATGAGTATACAGCTCATCGCTATTGTCGATACTTACATAAGTGTACCCTAAATCATCAAGAATACGTGTAAAGAGCTTCCTTTCAACTGTATTTTGTTTGGCAAGTAAAATATCAGCTTCGTAAGCAGATTTTTCTACATAGCTACTTTCACTCGGCGTTAGAATTTCTGTAATTACTTCATCCTCTATGAGTTCTTCTTTATTCTCAAGCTCATCAAGGGGAAGCTTTTCGTCCTTTTGTATATCAAGGATGAGCTCTTCACTCTTGCTTTCATCTACTGCTTCTTCAGGAATATCAATAAGCTCTTGTTCTACCAATGGAGTTGTTTGGATTGTTTCTTTTTGAGTACTTGCTTCATTGCTTTCGTCATGACCAAGAAACTCATTGGCTGATTTTGGGATAATGTTTAGATCAATAATTTTATGCGAGAGAAAATTATTAAGCAATGAGATAATATCACTGCGAACGAGTGGTTTGGTCGTGTACTCATCCATCCCTACTGCCATAAAGCGCTCACGATCACCTTTGAGAGCATTGGCGGTAAGGGCAATGATTGGGACATGGTGCTGATCGTAATCTTCTTCAAAGTCCAAAATCTCCTGAGTTGCCTCCATACCATCAAGAACCGGCATCTGAATATCCATGAAAATAAGATCGAATTCTCCATTTTTACGTTTTTCAAATGCTTCCAAACCATTATTCGCGACAGTTATGGTAAGTCCCAAGTCCTCTAGAGTTCGACGGATAAGCTTTTGGTTAATAACATTGTCTTCGGCTACAAGAACATTGGCTGCAAAACGAGAGTTTTTCTCATCGAATTTTTTACGACGTGATGTTTTTTGTTTACGGGTATTGAATGCTTCCGCATCATAGGCTTCTAATACAGAACGTATTTTTGAACTGTTAAGGGGTTCATAAAGTACTTTGAATAAATCAAGACCCATGGAATCAATTTTCTTCATGTAATACGATTTGGTAATAAGAATCGTTTGTTCATTTGCCGAAGCGTATGCGATAAGACCATCATCATTGGTATAATCGTTGTCAACAAAAAGAAGGTCATAGTTGACTTGACGCTCTAGTATTTTTAACTCGTCAAGCTCAGTAAACGTAGTATAGCTTACCCCAAGATAATCGAGATACTCTTTTAAATAGGTACTTTGTAATTTTTTCTTCGTTTTGCTCTCATGGATAACGGCATTAATATTAGAGAAAGAACCTTTTAGCGGTTCGTTGAGAGTTTCAATCTCATCAAATGATAAGGTGAAGAAAAACATGGTTCCATCACCCGGTTGACTCTCAAGATCAAGTTTACCGCCCATAAGCTCAACAAAGCGGCTTGAGATGGTTAGACCCAAACCTGTACCGCCATATTTACGGGTAATGGAGGTGTCTGCTTGACCAAAGGCTTCAAAAATACGAGATTTTTGCTCACTGGTGACCCCAATACCGCTATCTTTGACTTGGAAGCGAATACGCGCACGATGAGGCTCATCGGATTCGATGCGGCGAACATCAACATTGACTGAACCGCCGCTGTTAGTGAATTTGACCGCATTACTAAGAAGATTGATAATAACTTCTTTGATCTTGGTTGGATCCCCTTTGAGCGGTCGCTCAAGACTTGGATCGATGAAACAGCCAAGGTCAATATGTTTTTCAGAAGCACGAACAGCGTACACTTCAACAGCGCTTTCAAACTCATCCATTGGATTAAAGGCAATGTCTTCGATTTCAAGTTTATTGCTCTCAATTTTAGAGAGGTCAAGGATATTATTGATAATTTCAAGAAGATTTTCAGAACTTTTCTCGATAATATCAATAAATTCTCGCTGTTCATCGTGAAGTTCAGTGTCTTTTAGAAGTTCAGTAAATCCAACGATACCGTTGAGAGGTGTACGAATCTCATGCGACATATTTGCCAAGAACATCGATTTTGCTTCACTGGCTTCTTGTGCAAATTGCTTATCACCAAGCGTTTGCTCAATGATACGTTCCAAGAGAGCATAGGCTTGCGCGGTACCCTCTGCCGTATCAAGGTTGATCGATTTGCTCAGCGCATCGGCTTCGTTATCATGCGTATCTTCGGCTACCCGTTTGAGAACCGATTCAAGGTTTTTGATATTTTTTGCGATTTCATTGGAGAGTAAGTATCCCAAAGTACCGAGTAAGACGGATACCAACCATACGGTAATAGTACTAATAAGGAGTTGTACCGCTTGGGTTTTGATGGTACTTGCCCGTGCATCCATACCATCGAGTAGAATTTTTTCCGTTTCACTAATGGCGTTGATTTTCTCAGAGAGCATGGCGAACCAGATCCCCGATTTTGTTTCAAATGCAGTATCATTTTTTGTGCGCAAAATAACACTGCGCTCAGAGGTAATGTCTTGAAACAATTCGGTATTGTCGTCACTAAAGAGAGAGGAAGTGAGAGAATCTTTTAGGGGTTTGTTGAGAATAGTATCAAAATTCAGAGCATCGGCTTTTGCGATAAAACTAAGCCATCGGTTGATCTCTTTATCTTCCAGTGTAATCCCGCGTGAGATGATATAGGTGATATAGTCGCGCTCCAAACTGGTGTGTTCATTGGCACGTACAAGAGAGAGATAGCTATTTTCCATGGCAGAGACTTGGTCATCAACCTGAAGGGTAGCAAGAGAGGAAAGTTCACCGATTAAAGCTGTCTGTGATTTCCCATAAACATTATCAAAGACTTCATTAAAATCAGCAGTTTGATTATCAACGGAAGGTTTTGATTGGTGCCGTGCTTTTTCCAGTGTTGCAATCATTGCTGTGGTTTTGGCAGAGGTGTAACTTGTATCAAATGCTTTGATCTTTTGATCAACAATACTGCGTTGAGCTTTTAGTGATTTGAGGGTTGTGTCGGAAGCATTACCCAAATACATCACCGTCATCCCGCGTTCGCGAGAAATATTATTGATGAGATCATTAAGCTGTTTATTTTCTTCGAGTCTTGCTTGCAGTATTTTGGCTGACTGAAAACTCACATACGATGTATAAACATAATAACTGGCGAGTGAAAACAAAATCAGAATCGGTAAGAGACTGATTAGGCGGAGTCGATTTTTAAGTCCTAAATGCATGGTTATTCCTCTTAAAGTTGATCGAGATAGTTATTAAGCCGTGCCGAGGCTTTTTTGGCTTCTTGAGCATCATTTGTTTTTGATAAAATCGCAAGTTCTTCAGAAATTTCACTCAATCTGAGATTATCACTGATTCCTTTGAGTTTAGCCGCACTCTCTCTCCACGTATGGGTATCGAAAGCAATAATAGCTTGAGTGATTTGATTGCTAATAACCCTGGCATCATTCTTGTAATCAAAAAGCAACTCATCAAAAAAGCTTTTTTCCATTCCCAATTCTCTGGCTACACTTTGGGAATCATAATGAAACGCGGGTAATTTTATAACAATATTTTCATTAACCTCTTCTTTAGGAATTACTACTTTTTCTTCAGTTTCAATTGTAGCATTATCCAGATCAAGAAACTCTTTTTTAAATACACTTTCTTTGGGTGCTGATGATGCGTGAACTTCTTCTGGTAAGGCTATCTCTTCTTCCTGTACCAGGAGAGGTTCATCCTTATATTGTTTAAGCCCAAAAGGATAGATATTCTGAAGTGCTTCAGTGGTAGTAGCAGCAGGTTCTTCTAAAGAAATGGCGCTTGTCTGAGTATCCGGTGTTTCTTGGGTCATATCCTCCTGTACACTTTCTTCTCCGGAAAGTTTTGAAATAATCTCAAAATAATATTTCAGATTAGCTTCGATTTCTGAAAGGTCACTTGAAGCATTGATAATACTAAGTGTTTCAAATGCATCATCAATCCGAAGATTGGCAGCTACCCCCTTCAGTTTATGGGACAAAATATGGAGATTATTGAAATCACTCTTCATGGCCGATTCAAAAAGATCTTCTTTGAAATCGAGCGATTGTTGAATAAAATCACCGATAAATTCTTCGATAAGGTCAACAGGAAGCCCTAATTCGCTTGCCGCCACATGGGGATCATAAATATAGCTATTCGCTACCTTATGATGAGAAAGGAACTCTTTTTCACGGGCATTGTAGCGCGTACTTTTTTGCATTAAAGGTATAGCTTGTGTTACCTTCTCTGGTTTTACCGGGCTCTCAATGGACTCTTTAAGTGAGGGTTTCTGAAGAGTCTCTTCAGCAGGCAGCTTTTCAGTTACCGTGCTTAAATTAGGATAAATATCCTCTATTTCATCAAAAGGGGAAAATGCAACATCCGGAATATCCAAAACGCCTGGCGCATTGAGTTGTGTAGGAGTGATATGAGAGTAATCAGGCAGAGGTGATGGCTTACTGATGTAGGTTGATTCCGCTTGAGGGACACTAACCTCATGTTTTTGAGTTTTTGGGGGAATGGTGTGCGGCTTGATGTCCTCACCGCTAATTGACTTAACGTGGGACATCTCAATGTTATAGCCGTTTTGGAGAGGATTTTCACAAAGATACATTTTGCTAACACTGAGTCGACAACTAAAATACCCGTCCATTAGCATGAACAATAGCGCTGGAAGTATCCGAATCTGAGTGAAGAAGAAAGTTAATCCAGCCAAAATTTTTAAAATTGTGAATGTATCCCGGTTCATTGGCAAACAAATCAGCAACATCTGAACAAACATTTAGAAGTTCATCAAGCGAAGAATAGTTAAGGAGACGTAACCCTTCCTCATCAATACCGATGAACTCTTGTTTATGATTGTATAGTAACACGTTCTCTCCCTTTAGCTTTCTTCTTCAATCATTTTTTTATAAACTGCTGCTGTTTCTTCAATATTTTTACGAGATGCAGGTTTTCGAGCAGCCATATACCCTTTAGCAATACCGTTATTGTCATAAATGGGAGAGACTTCTGTATCTACCCAATAAAATTTACCGTCTTTGCGTAAATTTTTTACCAATCCGTGCCAGATGGTTCCGGATTGAATCGTTTTCCATACTTGAGCAAAAGCTGCCTTGGGCATATCGGGATGGCGGATGATGTTGTGGGGTTGCCCAACGAGCTCATTTAAAGCATAACCTGAAATTTCACAAAAGCGTCGATTGGCAAAGGTAATCACCCCCTCTAAGTCCGTTTCACTGACAATGGCGCGCCCTTCAAAAAAATACTCTTCATCGACTGCAGCAGGTCTTTCCATACTCCAACTCCTTAGCTAAAAAAATACTGATAAATATAATTTAAAGAATATGGCATAAACAAGGTAAAAGAATTCTTAGTTTGTCGATAACTGTGATAAATTATGGATAACTTTGGCATCTTTTGTTCCAATTAGTTCAATAAGGGTCTCAAGTGTCCCTTTTTGTATTTCTTCAAAGGTACCGTAATATTCTAATAATTTATAAATCTTAGGGAGAGTTATCCCTTTTTGAGAGAGAAACTTTGATTCTTGATCCCGTTTTAATTTGATTTTTTTATGAAAAGTGATGGCGCTTCGATGTGCTTCATCACGTAAAAGTTGTATAAATTGGAGCCGTTTATCATAGGGTTCTAAGGTATATGTCTCGTCTTGCGTATGAAGACTATCACGAGCTGAACCTTTGGCTCGATGTGCTTTGGCGTCCAATTTCTCTTTGCTGATAGCGATAACATCGAGAGTTGTTCCGTACGATTGCAGTAACTCTATGGCAAGTGTACGCAAGGTTGCACCACCGTCAAGTACCCACAAGTCAGGTGGAGGATTGGCGGAGAAGCTCTCAATACGACGCTTGAGCATTTCGCGCATTTGTCCGTATTCATCCCGTTCGTGCAAATGGTATTGACGGTAAGAACTTTTTTCAAATGCTCCATCTTCATAGACAACCATTGCTCCCACGGTTGCAACACCTCCCAGATGGGAGTTGTCAAAAATTTCGATTCGATTGGGAAGGTTTTGGAGAGAGAAGAGATCTTTGAGGGATGCTAATAAATCGGAATTGTTGGGTTTATGTGTTTTAAGAAGCTCTTGGGCATTGGTAAGGGCGAGGGTGACAAGCTGTTTTTTGATCCCTTTTTGGGGAGCTTCCAAGAGTGCTTTTTTTTCAAACACGATGCTGAGATGGTCTTGTATCCACCCTTTTTCTTCGAATGAATGAGCGGTTAAAATCGGAACGATAATCGGAGGCTTGACTGCTCCATAATAGTTGACCAATGCGCGTTCATACCCCTCATCCAGTGAAAAATTCTCGTGAGCCGTAAAAAAGTCATGTGAACTGGAGGCTACTTTTCCGTCCCGTATAAACATCCGTACGATGCATCCGCGCTCTTTGAGAGTGGCAATGGCAAAAATATCGTACGCCACGTTTCGGGCGAGATCGATGCTGGAGGTGACACAGCTTTTTTCGATTCGCTCCCGCCTGTCACGCAGTTGCATTGCCTCTTCAAAGCGCAGTTCCTCAGAATAAAATTCCATTCTTTCAGTGAGTTTTGGGAGGAGAAGATTTTTGTTTTGAATCCACGATATTGCGGTATCCGTCAGTCTTCGATAATGTGCCACGTCAACGGGAAATTCACAGGGTCCAAGGCATTGGTGCATTTGATAAAAGAGACACGCTTTTTTCCCTTTTAGACAACTTTTTTTCTGTACCAACGGGAGTATTTCATACAGTGAATCGAGAATATCGCGAGCCCCGGTGGAAAAAGGACCAAAATAGCGGACATTTTTACCGGTGATAATTTTGCGGGTAATGTCGAAACGGGGATAGGATTCGTTTAAATCAATATAAATATACGGATAGGTTTTATCGTCGCGCAAAAGGACATTGTACCGTGGGGCAAGCTGTTTGATAAGAGAATTCTCTAAGATAAGGGCATCGTGCTCATTTTCAACGACGATATAGTGCAGAGATACGGTTTCGGAGAGCATTTTTTGGATGCGCAGTGACAGGGTTGATTTAGGAGAGAGAATGGGGGTAAGGTTAAAATAGCTTTTGACCCTTTTGGAGAGATCTTTGGCTTTCCCGATGTAGAGAATCCGCCCTTTTGGGTCAAGGTATTGGTAGATACCGGCATTGTGGGGAAGGGAGCGTATTGTATCGATCATTCAAACCACTTAATCAATAATTTATAGTAGCTATTATAACATCCCTCTATCTGTTTTAGTGTCGTAGGAATCAAATGAAAACCATACTATTTTTTTTAGTCATATTTATTTTTAGCGGATGTGGATATAAAGCACCGCCGTATTATGAAAAACCGTCTGCGGAGGAAAAAAGCGTTGCGCTATGATGTTGTCATCATCGGAGCCGGTGTTGCCGGGCTGTATGCGGCGATTGGATTACCGAAGCATTTAAAAGTTTTGGTTATCAGTAAATCGCATCCGTGGGAGTGCAATACCTATTATGCCCAAGGGGGTGTAACGACGGCGTATAATGATGCGGATATACCTCTTCATGTTGCGGATACGCTCGAAGCTGGGGCAGGAATGTGTAACCCCAGTGCAGTACAACTCATGAGTGAGTCATCTCAAGTGGTGATTGCGGATTTGATGCAGCGTGGGTTTATGTTTGACACCGATGAGGTTGGTAATCTCCTTTATACCAAAGAGGCTGCTCATTCGCGAAACCGAATTTTACACGCGGGGGGAGATGCGACGGGTCGGTATTTACATCTGTTTTTACTCCAGCAAAATCCCCATCCGATGCTAAGCAATGCTACGGTTGTCGATTTATTGATGGAAAATAAAAAATGTTGCGGTGTGGAAGTGCTTAGTGAGGGGGAGCGAAAACTTATTTATGCGGATAATGTGATTATTGCCAGTGGCGGAGTGGGGTCGTTGTATGAATATCATACTAATTCTCATGCTATCAGTGCAGACATTCACGGTATTTGTCTCGAAAAAGGGATTGAGCTGGAAAGTATGGAGATGATGCAGTTTCATCCGACCGTATTTGTATCGGGTTCGGGTGCTCGAAAACTTTTGCTGACCGAAGCGCTTCGGGGTGAGGGGGCATGGATTGTCGATGAGAATGGGTATCGCTTTTTGTTTGAGTACGATGAGCGCGGTGAGATGGCACCAAGAGACATTGTAAGTCGGGCAATTTTTGATTATAAACAGCGTACTTCCGGTCAAGTCTATATTTCGTGTGCCCATTTCGACAAAGAGTATTTTCAAGGGCGTTTCCCCAATATTTATAAAGCATTGCGGGATTTGGGGTATAACCTCCCGCAAGAGCGAGTCCCTATTTCCCCTGCATTTCATTATGCTATCGGGGGAATCAAAAGCGATTTGGAGGGAAAAGTACCCAATACGCAAGGGCTGTATGTTATTGGTGAAGCAGCATGCACCGGGGTTCATGGAGCCAATAGGTTAGCGAGTAATTCACTTCTTGAAGGGTTGGTATTTGGTAAGCGTGCTGCGGAGTCAATCGTACGAAATAGTTCAAAAAGTTGTGTTCAAAAGTTTGAAATTTCTACGATTGCCCTCGAGATGGAGGGCGACAAAGAGAAAAAAGATCTCTTGCGTCATATCATGTGGGATAAGGTTTCCATTGTTCGCACACCTGAAGGTCTGCATTATGCGTTGGATGAAATTGAGCAGATGTTGAACTCAGGTGTGGGAAGATTGCTACGACTTAGGCTGTTGAGCGCACGTGCTATTGTAGCTTCTGCATTAAAGCGCACTGAATCGATAGGGGTCCATTACATTACTCACGCCTGATCGTGTTTTTCATGATGATGTGCCGCTATTTTTAGTAAAAATGGGACGCTCAAGTTCAAAATAAAAGCACTTACTGAAATCAAGAGTAAATCCGCATTGGTGATAAGATGCATAGAGAGTGCCGCCATCGCAACCAAAAAAGTAACTTCTGCTCGTCCTTGCATGGCAATTCCTATTAATATAGATGATCGCCAAGGAAGAGTATTTATATATCGAGCCGTGAAAGAAGCGGCGATAAATTGGGAAATAAACACAACGCTTGCAAGAAGCAATGCTTGCGTCATAATTGCGCCAAGAGCGTTCAGGCTTTGGATTTCCATGTGCAGACCGATGCTGATAAAGAAAATAGGAGCGAAAAAATAGAGAGTCAAAAAACGAAGCTTTTCCATTGTGCCGTGAAACACTTCATCACTGTTTGAATGCTCGGTTCCAAAGTGGTCTTTATTAATAATCAAACCCATAAAATAAGCACCCAAGGCAATACTGGTTTCGAAAAATTCAGCGATAAAAGAGCCTAGAAATGCCAAAAATATCATGATAATAATGGCGACATTTTGTTCTTGTTTTCCCAGAAATCTTCCGGCTCCGGCATGAGAATAGATGGATGCTTTGGTTTTGGCAAAGATGGTGAGCAAGGTACTCTCTTTTTTGAGAGAGGTTGTCGGATGAAACAAAAAGAACAAATAGGCGATAAGAGCCATAGCCAAACTAAAAAAGAGAAAATTTGAAATAGGTTTTAGTGCAAGGGATATGACACTTTGCAGTGAAATTTCATCGGATGATGCCCCCAATGAGACGAGAATACCACCTAAAACACCCCATAAAATTAAAGAAATAACGTCATCAGTTAGGGCTGCAGCTACGATAATGGGTTGAAGGCGGCTTTTCGCACTAAAATTGAGGGTATTGAGGGTTAAAAAAGCGATACCGATAGATGTGGGAGCAAACGCCATCGCAAATACAATTGATTTGATGGTGTCATGTGAGAGGGAGAGTTCGGCAAAATAAAGGGCACCAAAAGGTAAAATAACACCGGCAACCGCAATTCTCCACCCTTTTTTAATTCCCTCTGCAAAGCTTTTAAGATTCTCCTCTAAGCCGAGATAAAAGAACAAAAATATGGTTCCAATAAAAGCGAAAACTTCGATAGTAGCGGATGTAGGGGAGAGAAGATGGAGATTAACCGCTGCCAGTCCCCCTACGAGATAAAAGAGAACATCGGCAATTCCCGTTTTTTTGGATGCCCATAACGACGCAATAATGATGATAAGTAGGTAAAGTAAAATTAAAGTTGTTATCATTTCCACGCGCTTGAGCCTCTTTTTTATGTGATTGTATCTAATCTTAAACAAGTTTAGAATACTATTACACACTTAAATTTATCCAATCTTGCACCCAAAGGCTCACCCGTGAAAGATGTCAATATTATCGTCCTCGATTTTGGTTCCCAGTACACTCAGCTCATTGCTCGCCGTTTGCGCGAAGATAAAATCTATTGTGAAGTCCTCCCGTATCACACTAAAATCGATGCAATCAAAGCAAAAAATCCCAAAGGTATCATCCTCAGCGGCGGTCCTTCATCGGTCTATAACAAAGACGCCTATACGGTGGATCAGGGGGTATATGCTCTTGGTATCCCTGTACTTGGTATTTGTTATGGAATGCAGCGTATTGCGGTTGATTTTGGCGGTTCGGTAGTTCGAAGTGATCATCATGAATACGGTAAAGCAGAACTCACTATTGATATGACACAGCACTCGCTGTTGTTTGCAAACTGTGAAGATGAGCGTGCGGTATGGATGAGCCATTCTGATAAAGTGGATGTTCTCCCTGAAGGTTTTGTCCCTATCGCCTATTCACCGAACTCTCCGTATGCGGCTATCGCAAATGAAGAGAAAATGGTGTATGCAATGCAGTATCACCCTGAAGTGAATCACTCCGAAGAGGGGTATTTGATGCTCCGTAACTTTGCGCGTACCATTTGCGGTATCACGGATAAATGGGATATGGGACACTTTCTTAAAGAGCAAATCGTAAAAATCCGTGCCCAAGTGGGTGAGGGAAAAGTACTGTGTGCTCTCAGTGGCGGAGTTGATTCTTCGGTTGTGGCAGCATTGTTGTACGAAGCGATTGGCGATCAATTGATCCCTGTATTTGTTGATAACGGATTGTTGCGCAAGGGTGAACGTGAATCGGTCGAAAACATCTTTAAAGTTCATCTGAAAGTTCCTCTTGTTGTTGCTGATGCATCGGAGAGTTTCCTTGGCAAGCTTGCAGGGGTTACTGATCCTGAGACGAAGCGTAAGATCATCGGACATACCTTTATTGAAGTGTTTGAACAAGAAGCGAAAAAACACGATGGGATTAAATTTTTGGCGCAAGGAACATTGTATCCTGACGTTATTGAATCGGTCTCCGTTAATGGTCCATCTGTGACAATTAAATCACATCATAATGTCGGCGGACTCCCTGACTGGATGGATTTCGAGCTCATTGAGCCGTTACGTGATTTGTTTAAAGATGAAGTGCGTAAGCTTGGACTTGAGCTAGGTTTACCAGATTATCTCGTTAATCGTCATCCGTTCCCGGGACCGGGGTTAGGAATTCGCATCATGGGTGAAGTTAATAAGGACGATTTATTTATCCTTCGTGAAGCCGATGCTATTTTGCTCGATGAGCTCAAAGCAAGCGGGTATTACTCGAAAACATGGCAGGCATTTGCGGTATTGCTTAATGTCAAAAGTGTTGGTGTCATGGGAGACAATCGTACGTATGACAATACCGTATGTGTTCGTGTTGTTGAAGCTGTTGATGGTATGACAGCTACGTTTGCTCATCTTCCTCACACATTACTAGAGCGTATCAGTCGTCGTATTATCAATGAAGTCAATGGCATTAACCGTGTCGTTTATGATATCAGTTCCAAGCCTCCTGCTACCATCGAGTGGGAATAAGGCGACACGCTGTTGCGCCCCATCTATCTCGTCTCTAAAACGTCCCACCATGAAACCGTGGGCGTTGTTCATATTCCTATCCTCTCCATCCATTTTTTGACACCAGATATTGATTTTAATCTCTATGAAGGGATTATTGTCACCTCTAAACAAGGGGCTCTTGCACTTAAGCACTATTTGCCTGATTGGGAGAAGCTTCGCATCATTTGTGTGGGGCAATCTACTGCACAAGAAGTCAAGAAGCAAGGTGGTGTTCATATTGACATTGCGCAAGGATATGGTGAGAGTATTTTTGATGCATTACGTCAATATCGAGGAAAATGGCTCTATTTGCGTCCTAAAATGATAGCCTCTTCATGGCCAGCGCACGCACGAGAAGAGGGAATGATACTCGATGAGGTTATTATTTACGAGACAACGTGTAATGAAGCGATGGAAAAACTAGAAATTGCAGACAATGGTGTGCTGATTTTTACGTCCCCTTCGAGTATTGAGTGTTTTCTTCAAAAATATTTGCTTAGGAGTACGCACGATATTGTGGTGATTGGAAAAACGACTCAAAATGCTTTGCCCTTGGGGATTAAATCAACTCTCAGTGAGACAATGAGTGTTGAATCATGCGTAGAAAAAGCGCGCGAATTAGTTTTTTATGGCAAATTTAACAGCTCGTCATTCCCAACTTGATTGGGAATCCAGTGCTCTTAAATACCAAAGATGGATCCCCGATCGAGTCGGGGATGACGGTTGGATTAAGCTTTTTGAGGTTATAATTATCTTTACCTGGGCGCAGCGACTAATCGCATTTTGAGGGTTCTACATATACACTTAGTGGGTTTGTAGTCATCTAAGGGTGTGGCGATCTTGTTTGAGCGGTTAAACGCGAGAGACTGCCGCCAAAAGAGATGCTCGGTCTGCTTTTTTTACGCTTTGAGAACCAAAGCTATATGCGAAACGCCCGCCTGGGGTTATTATTTGTTACGATAGAGGAACATGTCCCTCCATCTACGCTAGTCGCTTGGACTGCTAAAGCTAGCTTCTGATGAAGCAGAATTTATTTCTTATTTTATTTAAAAATCTGTTAGGGTTTTTAGATGAGAGAAGCAACTATTTTTTTGGGGTAATGTATGAACATAATGATAATCGGTAGCGGTGGACGAGAATTTTCAATAGGAAGAGTTTTAAGCCAAGATTCTGAAGTTTCAAACCTCTATTTTGCTCCCGGTAATGGTGCAACCACGATGCTGGGTGAAAATGTTGCAATCAAAGATTATGAAGAGTTGGCGCAATTTGCAGTGGACAATGCGATTGATTTAACTATTGTAGGTCCCGAAGGTCCTTTGACCGATGGCGTTGTGGATATTTTTAAAGCGCGTGGATTAGTCATTTTTGGTCCATCCAAAGCTGCTGCACAGCTTGAGGGTTCAAAAGTGTATATGAAAAACTTTTTGGCTAAATACAATATCCCAACAGCCCGTTATATCGAAACAGCTCATATCGGTGACGCATTTAAATTTATCGAAAGTCTGAGTGCTCCTATTGTCGTTAAAGCGGATGGATTGTGTGCGGGCAAGGGCGTTATTATCGCCATGAGTCATGATGAAGCCAAAGTAGCCGTTTCAGAAATGCTCAGCGGAAAATCATTTGGAGATGCAGGCTTACGCGTTATTATCGAAGAGTTTTTGGATGGTTATGAACTCTCGATGTTTGCCCTTTGTGATGGAAAAGATTTTATTCTCCTCCCTGCGGCTCAAGATCATAAACGTCTTTTAGACAATGATGAGGGTCCAAACACAGGTGGAATGGGAGCGTATGCACCGACACCTCTGGTCGATGATGTGATTTATGAAAAAGTCAAAGAGCGGGTGATTCGTCCGACACTATTGGGAATGCAAGAAGAGGGAGCGCCGTTTGAGGGAGTTCTTTTTATCGGGATTATGGTCGTGAATGGTGAGCCTATAACGCTTGAATTTAATGTCCGTTTCGGTGATCCTGAGTGTGAGATTTTGATGCCATTGCTCAAAACTCCTGCCCGTGAATTGTTTTACAAAGCGGCTACGAAGCAACTTGACACTTTAAATGTGGAGTTTCATGATAAATATGCCGTTGGCGTAGTGATGGCGAGTAAAAATTACCCTTATGACAACTCCGTTCCTGCTGAGATTGTGGTGGATGAGATTCATCACGATGAGATTGCTCAAAATACCCATATTGCGTACGCGGGTGTGAGCGAAGAAGATGGGAAACTCTATGCGAATGGTGGACGAGTACTCGTGTGTGTCGGTGTGGGCGAAAGCATTAAGCAAGCACGGGATCGTGCTTATATGCTGTGTGGGCAAGTTCATTTTGCAGGCAAAAAACTTCGCACCGATATTGCGTATCAAGCATTGCGTTAATGAATAACGAAATCGAAACCCTTATTTCACGAGAAAAGCTGCACCTTGCAAGTGTGCGCTCTCGTGTGGCAGCATTTGGAATTGATGAGGTACTGTTATCGATGATACTGTTTGCTATTTTATGGGATTCGATTTCAACGGCTGCCAGCGTAGAGGCGATGATTGGAATCATCAATACGTTTATTTTGGAATATATGGCGATTAAAATACTCTATCAAACCTTTTTTACAATGCAATACGGTGCAACATTGGGAAAAATCGTTATGAAAATACGGGTTGTTGAAATCAAGACACTCTCTAATCCAGGTTTTTTGAGTGCTTTTAATCGATCTGTGTTTCGAGTGGTGAGCGAAATTCTTTTTTATCTAGGATTTGCTTGGGCTTTTTTTGATCCTTATCGTAGATCGTGGCATGATCTTAGTGCGCGAACTTTGGTTATCGATGCGTAAAATTTTACTGCTTAGCATGGTGAGTGCAAGCATATTGCTTGGTGGTGAGCGAATCGAAATTATTGGTACTCAAGTCGATGCCAATGGTTCTCTTGTTAGCGCAGCTTCATATCCTACCCTTATCTACCAAGATCAAATCGTAAGTGCCGAAAAGCTGACATACGATCGTAATACCAGTATCGTTGAGGCTTTTGGTCATGTTAATACTTTTAAATCAGGACAATATCACGCAATTAGTGAGTATTCACGATTAAATCTCGAGGAAGATACTCGTTATTCAAAGCCCTATTACGCGATTGATACCAATAGCAGCGCTTGGATGAGTACAGATGAGGCAAGTGGATGTCAAAATAAAATTGACTTTGCCAGTGGAGCGTTATCGGGATGTAATTCTACAGATCCTCTTTGGAAGATGCGTTTTACGAGTGCGGATTATAATACTGAAACACAATGGGTCAATCTTTATAATGCACGATTATTTATTGAAGATGTTCCGGTGATGTATTTTCCTTATTTTGGGTATTCGACCGACAACACACGTCGAAGCGGATTATTGATGCCATTTTTTGGAGTATCGAATGCGGAGGGTTTTTATTATCAGCAACCGATCTATTTTGCGCCTCAGAACTGGTGGGATTTGGAACTTACTCCTCAGATTCGTACTTCCAGAGGAGAGGGCATCTATGGAAACTTTCGATTTGTTGACAGCCTCCATTCAAAAGGTTCTATACGCGCAGGATACTTCAAAGAGCAAAGCGATTATATAGCCCAATACAATTTAGCACATAAGACGCATTACGGCTATAGTGCTGATTATCGTCACGATGCTTTTTTAAAAGAGTGGTTTGGTCTTGATTTGGAAGGTACGTCAGGATTGTATGTACGTGCAAGCAGAATGAGTGATGTCGAGTATTTGAATCTTCAGCACACCAACCAAATCTATAATGTTACGGCAAATCAAGTTATTTCACGCATGAATAGCTATTACAGCAGTGAAGACAACTATTTTGGTGCCTATATCAAATATTATCAATACCTTAACCAAAGTTCGAACAGCCAAACCATTCAAATGCTGCCGTCGTTTCAGTATCATCGTTATTTGAAAACTTTTTTTGGAGATCATCTCCTTGTAAACGGAGATGCTACTGTTAATAACTTTTATCGCAGCGAAGGGAAAGCAGCGGTTCAGGGAGATGTCAATATACCGCTAACGCTGCAAACCTCTCTTTTTGATGATTATTTAGATGCGAGTTATGTGGCAAATAGTTCTATGAGGATGATTGGATTTTATGGAAATGAACTTCCGGGTGAGACAGGAAGCCGCTATGATCAAGGGACATACGCGCAGGTAGACCATATTTTTAAAATTGGCTCAACATTAATTCATCCATATGAAACATTGACGCATGTGATGAATCCGGAAGTGAGCTATTCGTATGCGGGAAGCCGTCTGTATAATGGCTATTATAAAACCTATCATGATTCCTGTACCGTGGGAAGTACCGATCCTGCATGCAATTTTTATACGTTAAATGAGCCTAAAGACAATTTAGCATTGGCGCTTAATAATTATCTGTTTGAAGGGGGAAAACAGCTTTTTGTCGATCGATTATCCCAAAATTTTGCGCATGACAAGCAGGGGAGTTCTTATGGAGAACTTCAAAATGAATTAGAATGGCAGGTCTCGAGGAACCTTTCATTTTACAATCAAACGGCATACAATCATGATCGTAATGTAATTTCAAAAGAGCAAAATACAGTTCGCTATAATAATGGAAGTGTAAGGGGAAGCCTCAGTCATTATTATACGGACACATTGCTCAATAATCTTCCGGTTTATGCATCGTACTTGACAGCTGATACGTCCTATCAATACGATCGTTATTACCGATTTTTTGGTCAAATAGCCTATGATTATCATGCAGATGTATTGAAGCGGGGTGAGATAGGATTTTTGTACACACAACGGTGTTTCGATTTTGGTTTGAGATTTGTTCAAAATTTACGCCCGATTGTAACCAATGATCCGCTGCATAATTCGTTGAATGATTCATATGTTTTTATTACCGTTAACTTAAAGCCGCTTGGCGGATCTGAATTTAATTACAAACTTACTAATGATCGATGAGGGGAAAATGAAACTAGAAGCAAAAATCGGATTGTTTGTTGCAATAGCTCTTATAGCACTTTTGTTTCTTTCAACACAGGTGACATCGCTTGGAAAATGGGGTCAAAAAGGGTATGCAGTTGAAGCGTATGTCGATGATGCTTCAGGTATAGAGAAGCGAACGCACGTTGCAATGAATGGTGTTGTGATTGGTGAAGTACAGGATATTACAATCGATGGGAAGCATGTACAACTAACCTTATTGATTAATGATGGTGTGAAGATTCCGGATGATTCATCAGTAATAGTGGCGCAAGAGTCGCTATTGGGATCGAAGGTTTTGAATATCGTCGTTGGTGATTCTTCTTCGAATCTTCATACCGGTGGTGTTTTAGCACAATCTAAAAAGTATGCTTCGTTCGATCAAACCAGTGATTCGGTGAATGCTGCTGCCAAAGAGCTTGAATTGCTGCTGCATGATTTTCGCTCAACCCTCGATGATGAGCACCGTAAAGCAATCCAAGATGCAATCATCGCGTTTAGGGATGTCGGGGTCAACCTTAATGGGGTGGTTATCGATAATCGTGAGGATTTACATGCGGCAATAGCAAATTTTAAAAATATGAGTGCAGGATTTTCTCAAACTGCCGATACGGTGAACAAAGATCTGCCCGCAATAATGGGGCGTATAGATTCATTGACAGCTAGGATGGATAATATCAGCGGTGCTTTGGAGCATACACTTCCTGAAGCAGTTACCAAATTTGTCGGTATCGAAGACAATGTTAGTACTATTTTGGTTGAAAATCGTGCAGGATTAAAAACGACCATAGATTCAGCAGGTACTTTTTTCAAAAGTGCTGAAAATGCTTTTGATAAAGTGGATTCACTTCTCTCAAATTTTACCACCAGTGAATTGCAAGTGGCGATGCATACCGATTATATGATGCGTGATGGATACGGAAAAATTTATCTAGGGGCTATGTACTTGCCTAATCCAGAAACCTATTATATGCTTGATTTGGTTAGTGCGGATGATTATTCTATTACTGCTATTGCCTCTCCGGGAGCACACGTAAAAGGAAGACATTTTATTTCGGCACAGTATGGAAAACGATTTGATAATACTTTATTGCGTTTTGGTGGAATTGAATCTACCGGAGGGCTTGGTATTGATTATTTTATGAATCATGATAAGCTAAAATTTTCGGCAGAAGCATTTGATTTTAATGCCATTAATGATGTACGAGGTACTAATCCTCATCTTAAGGCACAACTGCGGTATCAAATGCTCAAACATTTGGAATTGTACGGCGGATGGGATAATTTTCTTAATCCTCAATCGCAAAATATCTTTTTTGGTTTAGGGCTTCGCTTTATTGATAACAATCTTAAATATCTATCCGGTGCAACCTCGTTAGCACGGTAAAAAACTAAATTTTAGGGAAAAAAATGAAATATACTATCGAACTGGCTTTAAATAATAAAAATGAGGCGTATGCGCTTAATCAAGTAGCGGCGCAAGCCAATGGCGCGGTATGGCTCAAATCAGGTAATACGGTTATTTTGGCAACAGTGGTTGTCGATGAGACCGACTTTGTGGATGAGGATTTTTTACCTTTAACGGTTCAATATATCGAAAAAAGTTACGCAGCAGGTAAGTTCCCAGGCGGATTTATTAAACGTGAAACCAAACCGAGTGATTTTGAAGCATTGACGTCGCGTATTGTTGATCGCTCATTGCGTCCGCTTTTTCCCAAAGGATTTGCAAATCCGATTCAAATCTCAATATTGGTTCTCAGTAGCGATAACGAATCAGACTTGCAGGTATTAGCGCTTAATGCGGCATCTGCGGCGTTGTATCTTTCTGATATTGATATTTTTACCTCGGTTACTGGGGTTCGTATTGCGAAAATTGATGGAAATATCGTTGTGAATCCTACCCTTTCTCAGTTGAAAAAAAGTACCCTTGATTTGTATCTCGCAGGAAGTTGTGAAGACATGCTGATGATTGAGATGCAAGCCAATGGAAGCGATGAAGCCGTCATCGTTGATATGGGAATAGAGCCTTTTATTGATCCTGTTCTTTCCAATCAAACACTTCTACAGCGCCAAAGCAATGCCATCGGTGAAAATGAGCTTATTGAAATTTTAGCATTGGCACAAAATGAGCTAAAGAGTGCTAATACTGCGTATGAAAATGCATTTAAGCCTTACGCCAAGTCTCCGTTTGAGCTGAAGTGTATTGTCAGTGAAATCGATGCTGAGATGATTGAGTACGTTCGTACTCACCATACCGATGATTTGAAACGCGGTATTAATCAAATGGCAAAAACAGAACGCTCGACAGCACTTCGTACCATTCGTAAAACGATTATGGGTGAAATGCCACAGTGGAATGAACATGAGTTGAAAAAAGCGATTGAGCAGGTGAAACGCTCGATGGTACGTGTCCAGATTCTCGATGAAAATATTCGAGCCGATGGACGTGCGCTTAACGAAGTACGCCCGATTACGATTGAGACCAATGTATTGCCAAGCGCACACGCATCGGCATTGTTTACCCGTGGACAAACGCAAGCTTTGGTGATTTTGACCCTTGGCGGAGCTAAAGATGCTCAAATGTACGAAGGATTGACCGATAGCGGTACCCAAAATGAAGCCTTTATGGTTCATTACAACTTTCCAGGATTTAGTGTCGGAGAACCATCCCTTATCGGTGCACCGCGTCGTCGTGAGTTGGGTCACGGAAATTTAGCCAAACGAGCACTAGAGGGTGCAACAGTGCGTAACGGTCAAACCATTCGTCTTGTATCGGAAATCCTAGAGTCGAATGGTTCATCCTCTATGGCAACCGTGTGTGGTGGCTATATGGCATTACGTGCAGGAGACATCGAAGTGTGTGAGCCCATCGCAGGGGTAGCGATGGGGATGGTTCAAGAGGGAAATCGTCACGCCATCTTGAGCGATATTATGGGACTCGAAGACCATGACGGTGACTTGGATTTTAAAGTGGCCGGAACCAAAGAGGGTATTACCGCAATGCAAATGGACATCAAGCTTGGTGGTATCCATTTGGATATTCTAAAAGAAGCCCTCTATCAAGCCGCCCAAGCTCGTGCTCACATCATCGACATTATGATTGGTGCAGAAGAGAGTATCGAGCTCAACGAAGGGACATTGCCAAGTACGGAGCTGTTCCATGTAGATCCAAGTTTTATCGGCGATATTATCGGACAAGCGGGTAAAACCATTCGTGAAATCATCGAAAAATTTGACGTAGCAATTGACATTGACAAGAAAAAAGGGTCGGTGAAACTTACAGGTAAAAATCGTGACGGGATCAAAGGGGCGCGTGATCACATCGAAGGGATCGTAAGTGGTGTGGAATCAACCCCTAAAGTTGAATACAAAGTGGGCGATGTCGTTAATGGAAAAGTGAAAAAAATCGTTGATTTTGGAGCCTTTATCGAACTTCCGGGTGGCATTGATGGACTTATCCATATCTCAAAACTCTCCGATGGGCATATTACTCGCGTGAGTGATGTGGTAAGCGAAGGGGATGAATTGATGGTGGAAATCGTCGAATTCAAAGGAAATAAAATTGGATTGGCACGAGCTAAGTAAGTTTTTAGCTCTTGAGTTCTATAATGCCGTCCACGAAGTGATAAGTAGGGACACTATCCGAACAGACTTTGATAATTAATTACGGAGATAACCTATGAAAAAAGTTCTTTTTCTTATGATCGCGCTTGTTGCTGCAGCATTCGGTGCTGACGAAGCAGCAGCAGTTGTTGAAGCGGCTGTTGATGCTGCACCTGCTGTTGCAGCTGCAACAGGAGACGTTGCTAACCAAACATTGAAAGCGTATTCTATGATCGCTGCTGGTGTTGGTCTTGGTTTGGCTGCACTTGGTGGAGCTATCGGTATGGGTAGCACTGCTGCTGCAACTATCGCTGGTACTGCACGTAACCCAGGTCTTGGCGGAAAATTGATGACAACTATGTTCATCGCTCTTGCTATGATCGAAGCTCAAGTTATTTATACGCTAGTAATCGCTCTTATCGCGCTTTACGCAAATCCTTATTTAGTAGCGTAAGTTATTCAATAAACCTCAGATTAGCTTCGGCTAATCACCTTCTATGCGGACGTGGTGGAATGGTAGACACGCTACCTTGAGGTGGTAGTGCCAACAGGTGTGGGGGTTCAAATCCCCCCGTCCGCACCAACTCTCTTTCTTTAATAATTTCTCAAATTTTTCTTTCTTCTTCTTTTTTAACCATCCTATTTCAATATTCTTTATACCCATAATAATGTATAATTTATCACTTTAGTTGAGGATTTTTTATGTTATTGAGTGATCTTGTTGCCTATAGGAATGATCAATTAACCATTGACGCGACATTAAGCGATGCGATTAAGCGGATGGAGTATGAACAAGAGAGTCATATATTATTGTTAGATGGTCCCATGGCTATGGGAATTTTGACTCTTAAAAATATTATAGAACTGTATGCGTCAGGGATTCAGAGAGAGTCTCAGGCGATTGATTTTGCTATGTATCCTATTATATCGATTCACAATGATCGTCCGGTCGATATGGCGCTGGAGATGATGATTGATTATGAGATCCGCCGTATTGTATTGACGGATGAAAATGATCATTATGTCGGTACGCTTACCCAAAGTGATATTCTCCGCTACTATGAAAATTATGTCCATACTACCAATGAGATTTTTCAGTGTCTCCACAGACACAATCGTGCCATACGCATAGAGTATACTGCAACAGTAGAAGAGGCAATTCGTCTAATGCAGTATGAGCACCGTGACGTATTGATCGTGATGAGAGACAATACAGCGATTGGAGTTGTGACGGAGAAAGATATTGTGCAATTGGTATATCAAAAAATTCCAAGCAGTGAGCAGATTTCGACGTGTATACATGCACCCATTGTGAGTGTTGGGATGGATGCAAAGATTCACGATACTATTGAAATGATGAGAGAAAAAAAGATTCATCATCTGCTTGTCAGTGGGGAGAATGACCTTTATCTTCTAAATGAAAAAGATCTGGTATTGAGTTACAACACTCCGCTTGAGGTGAAGCTTGAAGCAAAGCTTCGTGATGCTCGGGCGACATACAATCTTTTGGGACTTGCCTTTTGTGAGATTATCGACTTGGGAGAGACGCAAATTATTAAATGGCTCAACGCCGAAGCGATGTTGACGTTTCAGGTCAAAATAGACGATCCTGTATCACAAATGCTTGGATCAGAAAATTGGGATCGTGTAATGGAAGTATTTAGAGCGCATCGAGGGGTTGAGCATGAGCGTATCGAAGTAAAGGGGCGGATTTATGAGCTAACGCTGATGGAAGCAGAGGTCAATAATCACTATATTTTGAAACTTTTTTTGAATGATATAAGCGATTTAGTACGCTTAAGTGAAGAACTCTCTCTTTCATTAAACCATACGATAGCATTGGAAAAGGAAAAAAGCAGCCTCTATTTGGAGGTTGCATCGGTGATGTGTTTGGCATTGGATCGGGATGGAAAAGTGGTTCTTCTAAATCCAAAAGGGTGTGAAATCCTTGGGGTAAGCAATGAAGAAGCCATCGGGAAGGATTGGTTCAATACCTTTGTGGTAAAAGAGCAAGCCTCACGATCAAAAGAGCTCTTTACGGCTATCATCGAGGGGAAGCAAGAGATGGTAGAGTACTATGAAAATAGTGTACGAACCAAGAGCGGTGAAGAGCGGATTATTGCATGGCACAACGCATTGTTGAGAGATCCAAACGGAATAACAACGGGAACGTTTTCATCGGGTGATGATATTACGAAGATACAGGAGTCCGAAAAAGAGCTTGAGCATATGGCGCATTACGATCCCTTGACCAATCTACCCAATCGGCTGCTATTAAGTGCTAGGCTTGAACACTCTTTACAAAGAGCACAGCGTGAAAAAACAAAGCTTGTCGTATTGTATGTGGACATTGATAATTTTAAAGATATTAATGAATCGTATGGATACGGCGTAGGAGATTTAATCATCACGAAAGTCGCTTCCAAGATGGGAGCATTGATCCGTCATGAAGATACCATCAGCCGAATTGGCGGGGATGAGTTTGTCATCCTCCTAGAAGAGATTCAAGCGGTTAGCGAATGTGAACGTACTCTACAGAAGATTATGGAACTTTTTAATGAGCCGATAGAGACACCTGTCGGGGCTTTGAAACTAAGCATCAGTATCGGAATATCCCTTTATCCTGACGATGGTGAGAATGGCGAAACACTGTTAAAGCATGCGGATATTGCACTGCGCAGAGCAAAGGAAGTGGGGGAGAGTAATTATTGTTTTTTTACGCAGGAGATGAGTGTACGGTTGCTGGAACGGGTATTGATGGAACGGGAGCTTCGTCGTGCGATTGAGGAGAAAGAATTTGTTGTCTATTATCAGCCTCAAATTGATCTTTTAACCGGTGCAGTTATCGGAGCAGAAGCATTGGTACGATGGCAGCATCCTACATTGGGGATCGTCCGTCCGGATGTGTTTATCCCTCTTGCAGAGAGCAATAATCTTATTATTCCCATAGGCGAAGAGGTATTGGCGCAGTCGTGCCAGACGATAAAGAGATGGAAAGAGGCGGGTCTTTTTCCAGGGAGAATATCGGTAAACGTATCAGGAAAACAGTTTGAGCGTTCCGATGTAGTAGAAACGATTTGTCGAATCATCAATGAGAGTACGCTTGGGCATGAGTATGTGGAATTAGAGATTACAGAAAGTGTGTTAATGAGTAATCCTAGCGTGTTGGGTGAGAAGCTCATTGCACTTAAAACATTGGGAATAGAGGTTGCTATTGATGATTTTGGTACTGGGTATTCGAGTTTGAGTTATCTCAAAGCTTTTCCTATTGATAAGCTCAAAATCGACCAGTCGTTCGTTCGTGAGCTTCCTCATAGTGATCGAGACAGTGCGATTGTCAGAGCAATTATTGCCATGGCGGATGCTCTTGGATTTAAAACCATAGCAGAAGGTATTGAGGAAGAGGCTCAGGCACAATTTTTAAAAGAGGCTGGATGTCTGCAAGGGCAGGGCTATATGTATGCACGCCCCTTGGATGAAAAGGCATTTGAAGCGTTTTTAATTATGGAAGACCAACGGAGCAAAGTCCAGCTTGGTTATGCCAGCTTCTATGAAGGGAGAAATTTATAGCATTTCTCTTTCATAATGACAACGTAGCCACGCATCCAGCGGGTACATAATACGATAGAGTATCGGGACGATAAATAAGGCAAGCAAGGTCGAACTGATAAGCCCTCCGATGATGGCGATTGCCATAGGTGCATTGCTCTCATGCCCTGCACCTGCTCCAAGAGCGAGCGGCAGCATGGCAAAAATCATGGCGAAGGTGGTCATGAGGATAGGGCGGAGACGTTTTTCACCCGCTTCCAAAAGCGCTTCGTTGACAGGTTTCCCATTTTTGATGGCGGCATTGGCGAAATCAACGACCAAAACGGCATTCTTTCCCACCATTCCCAACAATAAAATAATCCCAATCATAACAAAAATACTAAAGGGGTTTCCGCTGACGTACAAAGCAAGAATAACTCCCGTAAAACTAAGCGGCATTGCCACCATAATGATGAGAGGCTGAATGAGCGATTCATAGAGTGCGGCGAGGATAAGATAGATTAAAATGACCGCCAAACCTACCGTAAATCCAAATGCCTCAACCGTCTCTTGCATCCGTTCAATATCTCCGGTATAGCGATAATGATACCCTTCACCCAGTAGGGCTGGGAGTTTTGAATCAATCATCGTTACGATGGAATCCAATGGTGCTCCGTCAAGATTGGAGGTAACCAAAATCTTGCGCTCACGATCAAAGCGGTTGATCGATGCAGTTCCTTTTGTCTCTTCTAAATTGACCAGTCCATCCAGAGAGATTAGCTCTCCTGAAGCACTTTGGATTTGTATCTTTTTGAGGTCATCGATGGTTTTGCGGTATTGATCCCCATTGCGCAGGGTTATATCAAATTGGCGACCTTCTTGCTCGAAATTTGAGATAGCGCTATCACTGGAATAGGAGGCGTTAATGGCATTGGAAATCGCTTTGGCGGTAATACCAAGCCGTTGGGCACTCTCTCGATTAACGGTGATACGAATTTCCGGTTTTCCCGGTTCAAAATCGCTGTCATTGTCGGTCGTTCCATTGCTCTCTTTGAGCAATTGCATCAAGGCAGCCGATTTGGTTTCCAGTACTTTGAGATCGGCTCCGGTGAGGACAACTTGAATAGGGGCATTGCTCTCACCCGTATCGATGGGGGGGACGTCTTCAACGCTGATGACCAGATGGGAATAGGCTTTGAATTTGTCGCGATAAAGCGCAATCATAGCTTCAAGCCCCGGACGTTGTTCTACGGGGAGCAGTTTGGCGTAAATCATCGCTTTATGGGCTTCTTGTGCCGGATTGTAGCCGATGGTTAAGACGACGGTTTCGATTCGTTTGTCTTTTTGCAGGGCACTTACCAGCGGTTGCATCTCTTTTTTCATCGCTTCGAGTGATATTCCTACGGGGGCTTTGACCATGACGCGCATTTCAGACATATCTTCCATCGGGACAAACGTTCCCCCGACTTTTCCTGCAAGAGAAAAAGAAAAAATAAGCAGAGCGATGACAACAATGAGAGTAGTCATTTTGAAACGGATAAAAAAGGCTAAAAGTTTTCGGTAAGCCTGATCTACTTTTTGGAATATCGGTTCGGTTTTTTCCCAAAAAGCACTTTCACTGCCGCTGAGAAGCCGCGCACCCACAGCGGGGATAAACATGATGGCCACAAAATAGGAGATAAGAACACCAGAAGCTACCGTCATTGCAAATGAGTTGAAAAACTTCCCGACAATTCCCCCCATGAAAGCAACGGGGACAAAGACGGCAAGCAACATCGCCGAAATCGCCAAAACGGAAAAAGCGACCTCTTTTACCCCTTCAAAAGAGGCTTGAAACGGTTTCATCCCTGACTCCATTTTTTTAGAGATATTTTCGATGATGACGATAGCATCGTCGATAAAAATCCCAATGGCGAGAGTCAAACCAATCAATGTGAGGCGGTTGAGATCATAACCCAGTGCATCAATCAGCGCAAACGTTCCGATGATAGAGGTCGGAATGGCAAGGGCGGAGATAAGGGTGGCGGTGAGGTTTCGCAAAAAGAAAAAGACGATGAGCACCGCTAAAAACGCGCCGAAGAGCAGATCGAATTTGACATTGTCGATGTTGATGAGAATTTTATCGGATTGATCTTCGACGAGTTGCAGCGCGTAGTTGTCGGATGCCAATGTACGAAGGGAAGGGAGCGCTTTTTTGACCCCTTTAATCACTTCTAAATCATTGGCACCTGATATTTTCTGCACCTCCAGCAGTACCCCTTCGTGCCCATTGAACTGCGAGTAGCTTTTTGCATCTTTGAGACCGTCTTCGACGCGGGCAATTTCTCCCAGACGCAGTCCCGGACGGATTAGGAGCTTTTTCAAATCATCAATGCTCATTGCATCGCTACGGGTTTTAAGCACCAATTCGTTTTGTACAGAGATGAGTTTTCCACCCCCTGAGCGGACATTTTCGCGTGCGATTAGGTTTTGGAGCTCATCGGAGGAGATGCCGTATTTGTTGAGTAAAAAGGGGTCGGTAAAGATACGGATTTCCCGATCCCGATAACCGACAATCTTGACATTGGCAACCCCTTGTATCCGTTGGAGTTTTGGTTTTATTTTTTCATCGGCAAAACGCATCAGAGAGATAGGGTCACCTGATTTGGTGCTCACAAAAAGCTTGACGGAGGCGGCCCCTGAGACACTTACTTTTTGGACGACGGGTGATTTTATGTCGTTATCAAGATGGATAGTTCCTACTTTGTCACGAACATCGTTGGTCGCTTCTTCAATATTTTTGGTGAGTTTAAACTGTACGGTAACGACACTAAGCCCTTCGTAACTGGTCGAGATCAGTTTGTCGATTCCATCAATTCCCGATACGGCCTCTTCGATTTTATCGGTGACTTTGGATTCTACCGTTTCGGGATCGGCACCCGGATAGGAGGTTTGTATCGTGACAATCGGAAAGTCGATATTGGGGAAGAGGGCAACGGGCATAGCACGAAAAGAGAGAAGCCCAAAAACAATAAACGTCATGACGAGCATTAACGTCGTTATAGGGCGGTTGATGGCAAATTTATACATTTTGATTCCTAACGTCGAGGAGCAAAGCCCCTGCGACTACGTTAACACTGTGTTTTCTTCGGCAGAAAGCCCAAGCGCATAAATGCGCGTACTTACTAGTTTCCAAGGATATAAGCTTCACCAAAAAGACCGGGAGCAATATTTGTCGTCCAAACTTCAGCGGTTGCTTTTCGATTTTTTGGATCGATTGTCGGATAGAGTTTGGTGATGCGTCCGTTACGCCATTGGTTCTCTCCGTCGATGCGATAGCGAACGGCAGACCCTTTTTTCACACGTGAGAGATATTTTTCATCGAAACGAACCAAGAGTTTGACATCGGGAGAGCTGATGAGTTTAAAAAGAGGCATTGATCCGCCGCCGACCCCATCGCCTAGTTCAATATTACGTTCAGAAATGACACCGTTAAAGGGGGCACGAAGACGTGTTTTTTCAACAAGGGTGCTTTGGTAGCGCAGTTGTGCTTTGGCTTCTGCTAATGCTGCGGAGGACTTCTGATACGTCAGTGTGTTTTGATCCATGAGTTCGGCATCAATCACGCTTTCAACTTTTTTGTACCGATCGTAGGTTTGTTTCGCAAACTGCTCTTCGATTTGCGCTTTTTTAAGACTCTCTTTGGCTAAATCAACGCTTGCGGTGAGATTGTCATTGTCGATTTCGAGGAGAATATCCCCTTTTTTGACACGGCTTCCGACATCCGCATACAGTGTTTTGACAACACCGGAGGTCGTGAGGGCCAAATTCGCCTCTTTCGCGGAAAGAACATCAAACGTTGCGTAAATTTCTTCACCCATCAAGGAGGTGATAAGGAGGAAAAAAGAGAACAGATATTTCATTGTACAAACTCCTTGGGGTCTAATCCCGCATAATAGTAATAGGCTGCATAGGCATAGTTGAGAGAACGCTTGGCACGGCTGAGCTGATTGGTAGTATCGGTAAGGGAGTGGAGCGCATCCAGATAGGTGACGTAGTCAACGATTCGGGCTTCGTATTTTTGTTTGACGGCAGCAAATGTTTTTTGGGATGCGTCAAATGCACTTTGTGCCGCATCGATCAGAATGCGGGAGCGCTCCACGTATCGCACAGCCATGTGTACATTATTTTGAGCTTCTTTGGATGCATACGCCAATTCGCTTGTTTTTGCCTGTGCCTGCGCTGCTAAAGCCTGTTTGGCAGTCGATGCGGATGAAAAATCGGTCAGGTTCATCGTGAGGGATGCTGTTAATTTGTTTTGAGCATTGACACGCATGGCGGCAATAGGATCCTGATAGTAATCATAATAGCTGTATTGATCTTCGATTTTAAGAGTCGGCAAATATCCCGCATCGGTTTTTTGGGCTTCAAACTGCTTGGCATCACGTGAATATCGCAGAGCCTTGAGGGTGTCGAGTTCTTCGGTTTTGGTCAGTGCCGGCTCAATTACGAGGGAGGGTTTAAGCTCGGTAATTTTTTGGTTGGAGATGATTTCCAAATCCCCTTTTTGCCGATCGGCTTGGTATTTTAAGTCTTCCAGCAGATACTGGGCATTGGAGAGTTCAGAACGCATCCTCATCAAAGTATCCTTACTTGCAAGTCCTGCGCTTCGGAACTTTTCAAGTCGACCAAGCTGTGCGTTTAGCTGATCGTGCATCAGAATATGGGTGTCAATCGCATCAAGAGTATTTTGCAATTCAAAATAGCGCTGTATCACTTCAAGCGTTAACGCTTTTTTTCCGGCAGAGAGATCATAGCGGGCGGCATTTTTAAAAGCATCGCTTTGATTAATCGTATTTTCACGTTTAAAACCGTCAAAAAGGATCATTTCTGCTTTGAGACCTGCGGCACTGCTGCGCTTGGCATCAAACCCTCCCATACGATCGACAACGGAGCCGTTTGCAAAAGCATCAACTCGTGGAAGATAGGAATTCTTGGTGGCTTGATAGTTTAACCCTGCGGCAAGGAAACGCTGTTCTAAAGAGGTGATTTTTTCATTGTGCTGTGCCGATTCGATGAGAGAGGTCAATGAAGTATCTGCGTAAAGTGCAAGTGATACCAGTAAAAGTAAGGGTAATTTCATTTATTTTTCTTTTCTTTTGCTACAATTGTGACATTATACTACAAGGAAATATCATGGCTTATATTACACAACTAAAACATTTGATTCAAACTGAACTCATACCTGATGTCGAAGATCACATTGACGAATTGTTTGAGGGGATTGCATCGGCGAAAGATGCAACGCCACAAGAGCGCGCCGAGCTTGAAGACATGCAAGCGCTTCGTGATGAGTACAAAGAGTTGCTTAAAGAGCTTGAAAGCGGTGAGATCGACGAAGAGGAAGCTGAACAGCTTTATACTGAACTTACGGCTATGCGTGAGGGTGGCGATGAAGATGAGGATGACCTTGGATACGATGAAGAGGAAGAAGAGGACGAAGACGATTACGATGAGTTTGATATTGACAAAGAAGATGACCAGTATTAATGGCTAAATACATCATTTTAGACACCGAAACAACGGGTGCGGGAGAGAATGATCGTGTGATACAGTTGGGGTTTATGGTTCTGGATGGCAAAAACGTTCAGGTTCATAATGATCTGTGCTCCACTACAGTCCCGATTGGATACGGTGCGATGGAAGTTCACGGTATCACCCCTGATCAAATCGAAGGGAAGCCCTCTTGCATCGAAACCTCTGCATTTAAGGCGTTGGAAGAGTTAAATACCCCTGATAACGTGATGATTATCCACAATGCCCCGTTTGATTTGGGGATGTTGCAGAAAGAAAACTTTACCTCAAAAATGCGTCTAATCGATACCCTGCGATGTGCAAAACACCTTTTTGATGAAGAGGAAGCGCACCGATTGCAGTTTTTTCGGTATCGATTGGGACTCTACAAACTGGAGGAAGCGGAAGCAGATACACTGGGGATTGTCGTCAAAGCGCATGATGCTATTGGTGATGTGTTGGTGCTGAAGCTTTTTCTCACAGAGTTGCGTAAAAAACTCACCGAGCGTTTTGGAAACGTCAATCCTATCGATAAGATGGTCGAACTGACTCAAACTCCCGTGTTGATTACGAAGCCTTTAAAATTTGGTAAACATAAGGGTAAAACATTATCAGAAATTGTGAACGTCGATAAAGGGTATCTATCGTGGATGCTCGCCAATATGGAAAATCTCGATGAAGATATGAAATACAGTATTGGTAAGGTTTTGGCATAAACTTAGTGTAATACATAACTTAGCGGAACGCTGATCCGAACTGATTTGGAAGGTTTTGGGAAGCGAGACGCGGTTTTTTCAATCAGCGTTCGTGCATCCTCATCCAATAAATCAAAGCCTGAACTCTCGATGATTTTAATATCCTCAACACTGCCATCGCTGCCCAGTGAAAACGCAATCCGAACTTCTCCCTGCATTTTTAACTTTTGTGCCATTTTTGGGTATTTCAAATTTTGGAGTAATAATCCTCGAATTTCCCCTAAATGTTCATTTATAAACTCTTTTTCGACATTTATGGGTGGAGCTGGCGGTAGTTGAGGGGTTGGAGCAACCGTTTTAGGCGGCGCAACGGGTGTGGGAGCGGAGACGACGGGTACGGTTTGAGAAATTGTTTGCGTTATTGGTGTTGGCAGTGTCGGGCGAGCAGTAATAGGTGGTGATGGCTTAGCTGGAGTGCTGATAACAGGCGGTGCCGGGATATTTTTTGGGATAGGTACTGGTGCTTGTTGTTTTGGTGGCAACGGAGGCTGGATGTTTTGTTGTGTAGGGGTTGCAAACGAGGAGAGGTGGATTTTTAGAGGTTCGTCTTGTTTTTTTTGGACATAAAGTGAGAGGCAAAAGAGAAAAAGTCCAAGCAATACAGCATGAAGTAAAAGGGATATCCCAAGCGGACGGTTGTGTAAAATCATAGGTTAATTATACCGCTTGGTGCTTTTGGATACCTTGAAAAGGCTCTCTTAAAATGTGGTTTTGGTCGAGGTGGAAATTTCGCTGAGACGGTATGCTGCATCGACGTGCCCGCTTCGCATCGCTTTTTTCCACCATGCCATTGCAGCTTCTATGTTTTTTTCAACCCCTTCACCGTAAAAATAGATCATTCCAAGGTAGAACTGTGCCTCAGCGTCACGGCTATAGGCTCCTAGTGGATAAAGAAGCGTGTATGCTTTTTCATAGTCTTGTGCGTCGTAGGCGGCAATTCCATCGGCGAGTGGGTCTGTCATTGATAATCCTTTAAAGTATGGTGTTATTATAGCAATCCCCCCTATTTTTTACTCTGACAGATTATAATACGCACATGAACTACAAAGAATATATAGGAAAATCGGTATTGCTGTTGGGTAAAACCCGCTCGCTTAATAGTATGGAGTTTGAAACGCTGTTGAAACTGCATTCTATGAGTGTTGTTAAGCGGTTTGATGAGACGGTTGCCCTCATTATCGAGGGAAAGATGATGAATCCCTTGGAGCTTCAAGAGAGCGAACGACTTTATGAAGTGCACACGATTCCCATCGTAGAGATTGGTGCGATTGAGAAATGGCTGTGCGGTTCCATCGAACCTAACCGTTTATTGATGAGTCTTAAGCTCTCACGCGATCAAGAACGTCTTGTTAATTTTATACGAAACCCGCATATTACCGATGAACTTTTTTTTAAACTTCTAAAGCTGTACGATTGGCAGGGGGAAGGGCTGTTTGACAATGACACCAACCGTGACGTAACAGCGGCGATTATTGGGAGATTTTACGTCGATTTGGAGCGTAATCATAATGTTCAGTACGCCATGAGTGGGTTAGCCCATTTGGTCGAGAAATATGGAAATGCCCAGTTGATAACTGCTATTTCCGAGCTTTCACCGATTGCAAAAGAGTTAAAAAATCCCAATGACAGGTCACTGTCTGGAGTGCTTGATGCGATGGCACTGCACAGCGATACTCCTGAACCTCTTTTGCGATTATTGCTTAAAGAGCGAGCTTATTTATTGGCACATCGAGAACCGTTGGCGTTGGAAAAAGAGCTTCTTGCGTTGGGTGATGAGATGATTCAGAAGAGTTTGGCACAAAATGTGACGCTATCATCAGCAGGTGCAGATATTTTGGAGCAAAAGTATCCTGAGTTGATTGCCTCATTTTATCCGCTGGATGAGGGTCGTTTTGAGCGGTTGATGAACGTCGTCATTCCGTGCCACGACACGGAATCCACTATAATGAATGGATCCCGTATCAAGTACGGGATGACAGGGGATGAGTGCGGGATGACGGTGATAGTCGCTTTGGCTTCTAACATTTCGCTTACTCACTCGATGCAAGAGAGATTAATGGAGATGAAAGATGAGGCTGTTTTTTCAGAATTGGCTCAAAATACTGCACTTTTAGCAGAGCATTTAGAAACCCTTTTTGCCCTGAATCGCTACGCAGTTGAGCTCGCTTCCAATACATCGCTTTCCAAACAGCATCTCGAAACGTTGTACCAAAGTGCGAATCCTGAAATCTTGAAAGCACTCGCCTCCAATAGGTCAACCCCCGTAGAGATACTCTATCAACTCTCTCTCGACCAACGCACTGAGCGAGCGGTAAAAACCAACCCCGCTTTTGGCAAACACATACAAACCTACAATTTAGGATGGAACTGATGCGCGTCAGAGAAACAATAACAACAATGAGCTCAATGATTGATTCAAAAATACCGACGTTTTTATGGGGTCCTCCGGGCATTGGAAAATCCTCAATCATCAAACAAATCGCACACGATGCTGGGATTGAGTGCATCGATTTGCGCCTTTCTCTGATGGATCCGACTGATCTCAAAGGTATCCCCTTTTATGACAAAGAACAACACCAAGCGCTTTGGGCTCCACCGTCGTTCTTGCCTCGTGAAGGTCAGGGGATACTGTTTCTCGATGAACTTAACTCTGCGGCTCCTGCAGTGCAAGCTTCTGCCTATCAGCTGATTTTGGATCGTCGTGTGGGCGAATACGTTCTTCCTGATGGATGGGCGATTGTTGCGGCGGGAAACCGAGAGGGGGATAGGGGCGTCGTCTATCGATTGCCATCACCATTGGCAAACCGTTTTGTCCATGTTGAAATGGAAGTTAATGTGGCAGATTGGCGCGAGTGGGCGATGAAACGGGGAGTGGATGTGCGGATTGTCGCGTACATCGGATTTAAAAACGATGCCCTCTTTACGTTTGATCCTACTGCTAATGAGCGAAGTTTTGCGACCCCTCGAAGTTGGGAAGCGGTGCATAATGTTTTGCAAAGTACGTTGCCACAGGTATTACTCCTAGAAGCAATCAGCGGTGCGGTAGGGAAAGCCAATGCGGTGGATTTCTTGGGATTTTGTAAAGTGATGACCTTTTTGCCCGATATGGATACGATTTTGACAGGTGAAAGCAGTGACTACCCAACCGATATTTCGGCACTGTATGCTCTCTCGTCGGCACTTGTTGGACGGATTTTGAGTGACTCGGATGAGGAGAAAATCGATCATCTTCTTCGCTATACGTTGAAATTGCAAAGCGAGTTTGCGGTGATGATTGTCCAAGATCTCCAACGTCAGGGGATAAAAATGGATCACATCAAAGCGTATGGCGATTGGGTTAATGCGTATGCCTATTTGCTATGCTAGATTTTAGCCGAGTCAAATCGAAGCTTCTCGTAGCACATCCCTATTTTGGGACGTTGTCGAGCGGTTTGGAAATTGTGGTCAATGATAACATCGAGAGCTTCACCCTGCACGGTAACCGTTTTGAGTACAGAGAAGATTTTTTTAACACTCTCAGCGATGAGCAGATAGCATTTTCCCTCTCCAACGCTGCGCTTCACACCGTCCTCTCTCATCCCTCACGCATCGGCAATCGCTCTCCGTGGCTATGGTATACGGCATGTGAGCACGCCATTAATAATATGCTCATCGATAATGACTTTATCCCGCCCAGTAAAATCACCTATGATCCGCGTTTTCGTGGGCAATACGCCGAAGAGATTTATGAAGAGCTTTTAGACACCATTACCCGTGAAGATTTGAATGACAAAGACAGCGATGCCAGACGAAGTGATGAAACACCGCCAGATAAACTTGAAGTTGCACAAACCGAGATACTTTCTCAAAATGCGCTTCAAAAAGCCGAAGAGATGGGAAGTTTGCCCGAAGGATTGGAGCGATTAATTCCTATGGTACTCAAAGGGGTTATCGATTGGCGCAGTGAGCTACGTGATTGCATCGGCGGATACTATGTCAGCGATTATGCCATGATGCCCCCTTCTAAAAAACTCCTTTATGCAGGTATCTATCTCCCCAGTGCCACATCCCATCATTTGGATCTCGTCATTGCAATTGACAGTTCAGGTTCGGTGGATGAGGTGTTATTGGCGCAGTTTGTCGCTGAGGTTGAATCGATTACAGAGCTTTTTGGCTCGTACAGTATTGAGTTACTGGTGTGTGATGACAGAGTCCGTTCGCATCAGCGTTTTACGAACGGTGAGAGCATGGAATACACTCTTGAAGGGGGTGGGGGAACCGATTTTACCCCTATTTTTGAGCTTATTGATACACAAATGACCCTACCGAAGTTGTTACTTTATTTTACCGATTTGGACGGAAAGTTTCCTTTTGATGAACCTTTTTATGATACTCTTTGGATTGCACCGCGCTTGTGTGAAGTTCCATTTGGACGAGTGGTTGTGATGAAGGAAAAGTATGATTAAAACAGCCCTAAAAATTTTAGAAACCTCAAACCTCTTCATCACCGGCGGTGCAGGTTCGGGAAAAACGACGTTGACACGTGCCATCATTGAGGATGTTAAAAAAAGAGGGTTGAAAGTAGCATGCTTAGCCTCTACGGGAATGGCAGCGACGTTGATTGAGGGGCAGACGCTTCACAGTTTTTTTGATTTGGGGATTGCGAATTCTCAAGAGGAATTGGAGCGTAACGGCAAACTCGATGCGGCAAAAAAAATCATCAAACTCGTAGGGAGCATGGACGTTATCATCATTGATGAAATCTCGATGGTTGGAGCTGCGTTGCTGGATATGATACGGCTTCGTTTATTGCAATCCGATTTTAAAGGCAAGCTTATCGTGGTGGGGGATTTTTTACAGCTTCCTCCTGTCGTCCGTGGAAATGAGCCAATCTATTTTGCATTTGAGTCTCCAAGCTGGGAGCGGTTTGCATTTGAAATGCTTCATTTGGAAGGATCATTCCGTACCCATGAAGTAGAATTTTTGACGCTCTTGGAGAGTGTCCGTCATGCCTCAATCGATGAGGATTCGATGTATGCATTGGATGCGTTGGTAAAGCCATTGAATGAGGATAAAAGTACCATCACGTTGCTGTATGGCAAAAACATCAGTGCTCAGAATCACAATCGTGCACAACTGGAACATCTAAACGGTGAATCCATAGCATTGTCCACATACGTCACGATTCACGATAAAAAAATACAAGAACGTGATATAGAGCGGTTTATGAGTGAAAGCCGTTTGGAGAGTGTGATGCTCCTTAAACTCGGAGCTCCCATCCTCTTTACCCGCAACTCGTGGAACTATTACAATGGGGAACGAGGACGTATCCTTTCCATCGAAGAAGATATTGTTTGGGTTAAAAAAGAGGATGGAAAGAGCGTTAAAGTGGAGCGGGTAGAGACGGTGAAATCAAGATGGAGCGAGAAGGGGAAATCGCTCAATGAGGAGAAGCTTATTACCCTGAGCCAATTTCCCATCACACTCGCGTTTGCGATCACCATCCATAAATCGCAGGGGATGAGCTTGGCAGATTACGTCATCGAAACGAACGAAATCTTTGCCCCTTCGCAGTTTTACGTAGCACTCTCTCGTTCGGTATCGGCGCATCGGGTAACACTGACGAAACCCAATCGCTCATGGGAGAAACTGTGCTTTGTACATCCGAAAGCACAGAGTTTTTTTTACTCAAAATGAGCTTCTAATCTTTTAGCATATCCATGAGCAAGGCACCACTTTCATCTCGGATTTCCCATTTCTCGCCATTGCGTTTGAATGTTGACGCTCTTGAAAGAGTAGCGATAAATTGCTGTTCTTGTTCCATCAGCTCTGATGGGCAGATTTTACGGGTTATTGCAGGGAAACCGATGGTGATTTGCTCACCCTTTAGGGTATAGGCGGTAGTGTACTGATTGCACCCTGTATTTCCTTCCATTTTTCCATCCGGTCCAATTTTGAGGCTGATGGGACTTTTGAGCGTGAGAACGGCTTGTTTGCTATTATTGATATGTTTAATCTCATAAAGCCCTTCTTCGAGTGTGTTGGAGAGCATTTTAAACTCAATCAACGGTTCTCCTTTTCCCCCCATCAAGAGGAGTTTTTTGCCATCATTCTCATAAAATTTAGTATTCATTAAAGCTTTTTTAAATGCAGTGGCATTTTCCATATTAGAACATGCCATCATTGTTGACATCATTTTATCCGATACGCTGAGACTATTTTCCTCAGTAGCGTAGCTCCCAATAAATTGGTTGCATCCATCATTACCGCTAATTTTCCCTCTGTCAAAACGGACAGAGGCATTAGAAATTATCGATTTCCATTCGCCATCCAAAGAAGTTTTAGGGACTTTGGCCACATATTCAGGTGTTGCACATCCACTTAGCAGCAGGATGATTGTTAGGATGGAATAAAACAGTGCTTTCATCAGAACCCTTATTTGGTTAGTTTCATTGTATGATTTTATCATAACGCAGTCAATGAGGTGCTCCTTAAGAAACCTTTGGTTACTATTTGTCAAACTACATGTTTTTGGAGTATGCAATGAACGGTGAATGGTTGACTATTTTTGTGGGAATTATTGCTCTTTGTATGGTTTTTATAACAACAGTTATTGTCTTTATTGGACTGCAAACCCTTCAAACGATGAAGCGTGTACACGAATTTATAGGGCAAGCCCAAAGCGAAATCAGTTTTCTCTCGACCAAAGTTGCATTGACGTTGCATGAAATTAATGAGCTCCTTGCTCATTTCAAAGAAGAAAGTCGTGCGCTCAGTGATAAATCAAAACTCTCACTGCACGAATTGCATGATTTAATCTCGTATGTACATGATGAAACCAAAAACCTCGCCCTTAAAGCCTCCAACGGTATTGCAAAAGTGACACTTGGCTCACTCGCAATTGGGGCACTGTCTCAAATTTTAAAAAAGAAATCCAACTAAACCCAAGGAGCAGATAATGAATTCAAACAATGGCATTAGTTTTTTACTCGGAGCCGCACTCGGAGGGGTAGCGACCTATTTTGCACTCAAGCATCAAGACGAGATTGTCGATAAGATTCATGAACTCGAAGAGAATTTGAATATCGATCATAATGTGTTGATTGACAACGCAAAAGGGAAGCTTGATCAGTTGACTAGCAGTTTGCAATCTACGATCGGGCGTTATACCCACAGTGATGATACGGCTGAAAAAGCAGAGGAAATTGCTACTATCACTGAAGAGCTTAACCGTCTCCGTGCTGAGGTTCAAGCTCTAAAGGTTTAATGCACTACATGATTACGTCGTAACATTCGTAAGAGTGTTACAGCGAATGCTACAATCGCAGGTCCTAAAATAAATCCCCAAAATCCGAATGTCGTAAGTCCCGCCAAAATCGCAAAGAAAATCAAAAAATCATTGATGGCTTTACGACCGTGACTCAAAAGATGGTTGAGCTGTTGTAAGATAATAAGCCGTACGATGTTATCGATAAAAAATGAGAGCATCGCCCATGAATAGATAAAAATGATCAATGCATTAACGCTGTGCCCGCCAAAAAATTCATTGAGCGTAATAGGTATCCATATCAAGGCCGTTCCGACAATAGGAATGACTGAGGTTACTGCGATCATGAGTCCCAAAAGAAGAGGATCATATCCATCGAAAAAACTGATAAAAATTCCAAATGCCAACCCTTGTGCAATTGCAACGCCAATAAGGGAATAAAATCCTGTTGATGTTGTCGCAATCATATCCAATATGAATTCTAAACGAATGGAGCGTTTAATGGGGATGATAGGGGTAATGGCAAGGGTAAGATCACGTCGGTACCATGAGAGAAAAAAGAAAAAAATCACAATCATAATCATATCGCCTAATGCACTCATAATGCTAAGAACGCCATTCCCTAATCCCGCAACGGCAGTTGAAATAATTTTTTCTTGGTTTTCAACTACTTTTTCACTGAGCATGGCAAGAGGTTTTTTAAGCCAGCTTACCGAATCGGGTGCGAGAGAGAGGAGGTGAATCCCCTGTGTATAGAATGTCTCTCCCATAGCATAAAGCTCCGATGGATGGGCAATAATGTAGTAGATAAAAAAGAGAATAGGGACGAAGAGAACGGTGATTAAGAACAATGTCATAGCACTGGCCGTGAGGATGGGGGCAAGTGTAGATATTTTTGGATATTTTTTGAGTTTGGTTTCAAACAGCACATGCAATGGGCTGAAAGCCGTTACGAGGAGTAGTGCTACAAAAAAACTTTTTAAAAAAGGGAAAAAAAGCCAAATAAACAACCCAATTGCGATAAATATCATTGTTTTTACAAAACTGTTACGCTGCATGGTTACTTCCTGATCTTGAGTGCTCTTATTTTACCATTTAATGTTGATGATTGCGACCAACTGGTTTACACACCAAATTAAAGAATTACGCATTACAATAAAGCAATCAGAAAAAAAGAACCATAAATGAGCGAAAAACCCAATATCAGCGGATTAAAAACTGCCCAAGCGCAAGAGAGACTGATTCACTACGGGCGCAATGCCCTCCCTGGCAGTGAGCCAAAAACAGTGATAGCCCTTATTGTCAAAGTTGTCCGTGAGCCTATGTTTTTAATGCTGCTCGTAGCAGGGCTCATCTATTTGGCTCTTGGTGATCGTGCTGAAGCTGGATTTTTACTGGCCTTTGTTTTTGTAGTTATCGGTATCACGTTGGCGCAGGAGCATAAGACGCAACGGGCACTGGAGTCATTGCGCGATCTTTCTGCACCCAGAGCATTGGTGATACGGGATGATAAAGAGATCCGCATATCCAGCCAAGAGGTTGTTCCCGGTGATGTGATGGTATTGCATGAGGGGGACCGTATTTCGGCAGATGCATATCTCGTGCAAGGGCAGTTATCGGTGGATGAGTCATTGCTCACCGGAGAATCGGTCAGTGTGGATAAAACAGCAGGATTAGAGGGGTCATCGTCTCTGTTTGCAAGCACGGTAGTGACCAAGGGTGTTGGACTGGCTATCGTGCAAACGACGGGAATCGCAACGGCTGTAGGACATATAGGGCAATCATTAGCCCTCACGGATGAACCCCCCTCTGGACTTCAATACTCTTCCCGTACTTTTATACGGTCGTTAACGATGCTTGCAATTGGTTTGGCCTCGGTACTCGTGTTGGTGAATTGGGTATGGAACAATCATTCGATTTTGAAAAGTCTTCTCTCGGGGATTGCCCTTTCGATGGCTATTTTACCCGAAGAGATTCCGGTTATTCTTACGGTATTTTTGGCCCTTGGCGCATGGAAAATCAGTAAAATAAAAGTACTCACACGCAACGTGACGGCTGTTGAGGCACTGGGGGCTATTACCATCCTGGCCGTTGACAAAACAGGGACGTTGACACAAAACTGTATGGAAGTCGTTGAACTCTCTGCCAACAATGTTACCTATAGTGTGAGGGAAGAGAGTGAATTGCCTGAGACATTTCATCCTCTGGTCGAATTTGCGATGTTAGCCACCCCAGTGGATCCTTTTGATCCTATGGAAAAAGCGATCCATTTGTTTGGTCATGCCCGCTTATGCGGTACTGAACACATGCACGATGACCGCACCCTAGAGTTTCAGTATGAGCTTTCACCTGATATTCTGGCTATGACCCATGTCTATTCTGATGAAAAGCCGTTGCTGTACTTGCTTGCGACCAAGGGGGCACCTGAAGCGGTTGCCGATTTGTGTCATCTAAGTGTCTCACAGCTTCACAGTATTGAGATCCAAGTGGAGCAGATGGCTAAGCGCGGACTGCGAGTATTGGGTGTCGCCAGAGGTGTGTGGCAAGCACCGCAGAATGATTGTGCTTGGCCTGCAAGTCAGCATGATTTTGATTTCACTTTTTTGGGTCTTGTAGGCTTTATGGATCCCCCGCGACCTGATATTTCTACTGCAATTTCCCAATGTCGCAGTGCCGGTATTCGTCTCCTTATGATTACGGGTGATCATCCCCAAACAGCCCGTTCAATCGCACAACAAGTAGGTTTGTCTGAAAATGCTGAAGTAATGTTGGGTGATGAGATTAGCACCCTTAATGATGACGATCTGCTCCGTCGCCTCGAGACAAGCGATGTTTGTGCACGTATGAAGCCTGAGCAAAAATTGCGTCTTGTCCGTGTATTGCAAGAGAGTGGGAATGTTGTGGCCATGACGGGTGATGGGGTCAATGATGCTCCCGCACTCAAAGCTGCGAATGTCGGTATTGCGATGGGGGAGCGTGGGACGGATGTTGCCAGAGAATCGGCAGCTCTTGTACTGTTGGATGACAGTTTTGAGAGCATTGTAGCGGCTATCTCGCAAGGAAGACGGATCTATGACAATATCATCAAAGCTACGCGATTTGTTTTTGCAGTTCATGTACCCATTATTGCTTTGACACTGGTTCCGGCATTGATGCAGTGGCCGGATATATTGCAGCCGGTTCACATTGTTTTACTCCAGCTTTTAATCGATCCCGCCTGTGCCATCGTTTTTGAAGCTGAAGCTGCGGCACTCAATGTCATGAATCGTCCGCCACGCAGTGCTTCATTAAGCCCTTTTTCGGTCAAAAATGTGAGTTATGGCTCAGTACAAGGAATGGGAGTCGCATTTATACTGCTCGTGGGATATACATTGCTTCGACATAGTGGCTGGGATGAAGGAGATCTTCGACTCAGCGTCTTTATGGCATTGATTCCTACACTGTTTTTTTTGGTTTTGGTAAATCGTGATTCAAGATTTGTTTTTAAAGGCAACCCATGGATAGTGACCATGTTTGGGGGAGTGAGTCTGATTCTTGTGGCAGTACTGTTTGTCCCATTTTTACGCGAGATGCTGAGATTTACACCCATCACCCTTTCGTCCTTTTTTGCAGCGGCAACGATGGTGATTGTCAGTGGGATATGGCTGAAAGTTTTACAAAGTATTCATCAAAAAGTTTAGATCCCTTGATGATTGACAAAATGGCGAAAACTTCCGTCCTCTTTTTCTAAATCCTCGCGTGTCCCCTCTTCGAGAATCGTCCCGTTTTCGAGGACATAAATATAATCGGCTCTTGTCACGGTACTGAGACGATGGGCGATGATAATGACCGTCTTTTCTCTCAAAAATTCTTGCAATGCTTCAAACAGTGCACTCTCCGTATGGACATCCAGTGCCGAGGTGGATTCATCGAAGATGACAACTTTGGGATTGGCTAACACCATTCGTGCGATGGAGAGACGCTGACGCTGACCCCCTGAGAGACGGATACCGAATTTTCCGACTTGCGTTTCCAATCCTTGGGGTAAATCATGGACAAATGACGAGAGTTGAGCGATGGAGAGAGCCTTGTAAATCTCCTCATCCTCTATCGCATCTCCCATGGTGAGATTAAAGCGCAGTGTCTCATTAAACATCAACGGCTGTTGAAGCACCACAAAGACTTTATCACGAATAGCGGGAAATCCGATCTCCTCTACACTAACATCATTGTAAAGAATGGTTCCCGATGTCGGCGGATAAAATCCGACTAACAGCTGAGAAAGGGTACTTTTTCCACTTCCGCTCGCACCGATGATAGCAACTTTAGAGCCTGCATGTATGTGCAGATTGAGCCCTTTGAGTACAGATTCGTTTTCATCGTATCCAAATACCAAATTTCGCGTTTGAATCGATAATGCGTTTGAATCTCCCAACACGATTTTTGCATGGCTGGATAAGGGTTCTGTGGGGAGAGACAACAGTTCATTGAGGCGCAAGAGGGCATTTTTGGCATTCGCATGGGCGTATTGGAGTGAGAGAAGCTCTTGCACGGGGGTCATCATAAACCATAGATAGCCGAAAATCCCGAACATCAACCCGATGGAGAGATCGGAATACAGCACCATCACCAGCCCCATAGCACGGAAAATCTCAAACCCGCTCAAAAAGAGAGTATACGAATATTTTTCCCCAAACAGTGCTTTGATCCCATACTCACTTGCGCTTTGTTTGAGATGCTTGGACTGCTCAATCGCACTTGCGACGAACCGTTCCTCTTTGTTGCTGGCACGGATTTGCCCAAAGAGATCACACATTTGGGTCAGGGTATCGGAGAGCTCACCGATGGTACGATTTTGCTCTTTTTTGAGCTTTCCGACGGAGGTGGAGATTTTACGGGTAACAATCATCACCATCGGCTGAAAGATTAAAATCAAAATACCGAAAAGGGGATTAATCCAGATAAGAACGACCGCTACACCTATGAGCGTTGTCACCGAAACGATCAGCTTGGAGAGGGCATTGCCTAAAAAATATTCAATGGTATCGATGTCGGTGATAAGGTGGGTGATGACTTTACCGCTTCCAAGGCGTTCGTAGGCACTCATCGAAACGTGCTTGAGGTGTTCCAATGCTTGGACGCGAATAGCGAAGCTCAGCTCTTGAGAGAGGATGATAAAAAAGCGTTGAGAAACGACGCTGAGAATAAAAAAGAGAAAGCGTAATCCGATAGTCACGGCTAAAACGATACCGATATAGAGCAATGGCTCGTGCAGGGAGGTAAATAGATCGATGGCTTCGGTAATGAGCCCCCCCTTTTTGAGGAGTACTTCATCAACCATCAAAGGGATGAGCAACGGAATGGGAATAGAGATCAAGGTTGCGAGTATGGCAATAAGATTTCCCCACAACAACTGGCGCTTGTAGCGTAACATCATTTCAAAAAGGGTTTTAAAAGTAAGCATTTTAGTCCAAAGAAAATAAGTGAGATTATAGTACAATTCCACTAATAATTATTCATGAGGAAACGATGGCAAAAGGGTTTGGGGGGCGTTATTTTTCGCTTCAAGCGATTACCGCCACTGTCAATGCTGTCACCTTGCATCGCAATGGCGTGCGCACTCGCAACTGCCATACTCGCCGTTTTTCGTGTGCCGATGATGCTATTGATGAGTCTCCTCCGGATGAACTCGATTTTCTCCTAGAAGCGATTGAACCGTTTACCCCTAGGGTTTCCCGTTGTCAGTGCCACTGTAACTGTTTTTTTCGCCGCCGTACGGCTCGTGCTCTCTTTCTCTCTACATTACTCCCCAAGCTCCGTTTTTTATTTCGCTATTTTCATACCGATTCTTCGCCACCGCATCTTTTTTCTTTTTCGACTTAATCAGCACTATTAGTCCCCGTCATTCCCGTGAAAACGGGAATCCAGCTCTCTATTTTAAAGATGGATCCCCGATCAAGTCGGGGATGACGAAATACTTAAAAAATAAGGAAAAATATGTACAATAAAACAGCAGTGCTCGGATTTCCCCGAATCGGCGAAAAAAGAGAGTTAAAAACAGCCCTAGAAAACTATTGGAAAGGGAATATTTCCCTAAACGAATTACAGAGCGTTGCGTCAGAGCTTCGTTTAAAACATTGGAATTTTCAACGAAATACAGGTATAGAAACCGTTGCCGTCAATGATTTTAGTTTCTATGACAACCCTTTGGATTTGATGGTCGCATTGGGTGCAGAACCTAAACGATTTTGTGATATTACGGAGGTGACACAGCGTTATTTTACGATGGCACGAGGCGATGAAACGCATACCGCGATGGAGATGACCAAATGGTTTAACACCAACTATCATTACATCGTCCCTGAATTGGGGATGAACTTTATCTTCGGCACAGTTCGCGCAGATAAAATTTTGGGTGAGTACCATGAAGCAAAAGCAAACGGGTTTAAGGGTGCCATTCATTTGATTGGACCCATCACTTTTTTGGGTCTTTCAAAATGTTCCGATGATGTTGCCCTTGCCCTTTTTGACAGGTTGTTGGGACAATATTCCAAACTATTGGATGAAATTATTGCTTTGGATGACAATATTGAAATTGTGATGCACGAACCGTTTTTGAGCACGGGTGCAGATGCAGGGCAACTCTCCTTACTCAAAATTGCGTACAATCGTTTGGGCTCTCTTTCACAAAACTTATGTGTTGCGACCTATTTTGAACACTCCACTGAAGCTACTGCGGTTCTTGTTCATACCCCTATTAAAGGGTTGTCTCTCGATTTTGTTCATGGAGTCAAAAACAGTGAGTCTCTCGAATTACTAGGAAAAAGCGATAAGCACATAACGGTTGGGATTATTGACGGTCGGAATGTGTGGAAAAATAACCTTCAACACTCCCTCAAAACGTTGGAGCATATCGAGACATATATTCCCAAAGAGAGATTGAGTGTTGGGACATCGTGTTCACTGCTTCATGTCCCTTATAGCCTAAAAGATGAAGAAAATCTGGACGCAAATGTAAAAGAGCTGTTGGCATTTACAGAAGAAAAATTGGATGAACTCTCACTGCTTGCTAAGGCGTTTTTCTCTCACGAAAAAATTATCTTTCCCTCTCATGAAAAAGCCGCAGTGGATGAAGCGGTTCAAAATCGTTTACGTACTCTAAGCCCTAATGATTTCAAGCGCTCTCACCCTTTTGCCGTGCGTCAAATGTCAGCACGAGACCATTTTGATCTTCCGCTATTGCCGACAACGACGATTGGTTCTTTTCCCCAAACTGCCGAGGTTCGAAAAGTGCGTCAAGAATTTAAAAAAGGGCTTATACGCAAAGAAACGTATGATGAGACGATGAAAAATATGATTGCCTCGTGTGTAGCGTTTCAAGAATCTATTGATTTGGATGTATTGGTGCATGGTGAGTTTGAGCGTAACGATATGGTGGAGTATTTCGGCGAACAGCTCAATGGATTTGCTTTTAGTCAAAACGGCTGGGTTCAAAGCTACGGAAGCCGATGTGTCAAACCGCCGCTTCTCTACGGGGATGTAAGCCGTTCGCATCCCATGACATTGGAATGGAGTCTCTATGCCCAAAGCCTCACAACGCGTCCTATGAAAGGGATGCTAACAGGTCCAGTGACGATTTTAAACTGGAGTTTCGTCCGTGATGATCAGCCCCGAAGTATCACGGCAATGCAAATCGCACTGGCTATTCGTGATGAGGTGGATGATTTGCAACGAGCCGGAATTGCGATGATTCAAGTGGACGAAGCGGCGTTCAAAGAGGGGTATCCCTTGCGGCGTGAAAACCGAAGCGCGTATGAAAAATGGGCGCTGGAGAGTTTTTTGCTTAGCACCGCAGTAGCAGACAAAGAGACCCAAATCCATACCCATATGTGTTACAGTGAATTTACCGACATTATCAAAACCATCGAAGCCATGGATGCCGATGTTATCTCCATCGAAACCTCTCGCAGCGGTAATCGGCTACTGCAAATTTTTAAAGAAACTGGCTATACGCAAGAGGTAGGACCGGGAGTGTATGACATCCACTCTTCACGTATTCCGAGTGTGGAGGAGATGAAATCTCAAATTTATGCACTGCTTGAAGTGCTTCCTGCATCACAGCTTTGGATTAATCCCGATTGCGGTCTCAAAACCCGTGGATGGAGTGAAACAGAAGTAGCTTTGAGAAATATGGTGGAGGCAACTAAGGTGGTACGAGAAACTTTGTAATTACACTGTCATTCCGTACCACGACACGGAATCCAAAATATTAAATGGATTCCCGATCAAGTCGGGAATGACAAAGTAGATAATAAAAATTATCCTTTAGAGTTTCGGGTTAACTTCCCGACTCTCATTTATATTAATCTTCGTGTGTTACAATTTCCCTACATTAAAAACCACACAAGGAAAACCCATGCTCGTAACCAAACAAGCTCCAGATTTTACAGCAACAACAGTTTTAGCGGATGGCACCATCGTTGATGGATTCAAATTATCAGAGAATTTTGGGAAAAAAGGGACTGTTTTGTTCTTTTATCCACTTGATTTTACGTTCGTGTGTCCATCAGAAATTATCGCGTTCTCACACAGAATTGACGATTTTGAGAGCCGTGGTGTCAATGTTATCGGTGTCTCTGTTGACAGCCAATTTTCACACTTTGCATGGAGAGAAACTCCGGTAGAAAAGGGTGGAATTGGTCGCGTTAAATTTCCTCTTGTAGCGGATTTGAGCAAACAAATTTCAAAAGATTACGATGTCCTTTTCGGTGAATCAGTAGCTCTTCGCGGTTCATTCTTGATCGATGCGAAAGGTATTATTCGTCATGCGGTTATCAATGACCTTCCATTAGGACGTAACATCGATGAGATGATCCGTATGGTCGATACGATGCAATTTACCGATGAGCACGGTGAAGTTTGTCCTGCTGGCTGGGTAAAAGGTGATGCGGGTATGAAAGCAAGCACTGCCGGTGTTGCTGAGTATCTTGCCCAACACGCTGCGGCACTTTAATTTCTTCTCTTCCCCTTTTTGGGGAACTTCTTTTGATACTTCAATATTGCAAATCGTCATTTTTAATCCTATCATATAAAATCAAGCGTATAATACTCGTATCATTAAAGAGGTGACTTATGCAAACACTTACGATAAAAGTCGATGACTCATATCTCGAAAAAGTTTTGGCAGTATTGGGTGAATTCCCAAAAAAAGCACTCAGTGTTACCAAGCTTAATCCTTTAAAAACTCAAATTCAAAGTGATATACAATCGTATAATCGAGGTGAACTGGCTACTACGCCATTAGATAGAGAGTTTTGGAACGAAATGGATCAATTCATCGACAGTATTAAATCTGATGTACGTCCGTAAGACTGAGCGATTCCATTTTGAATTACAAAAAGTTTTACACAATATTGCCAAGGATAAAAAAACTGCGGCAAAAGAGTTTAATCAAAAATTAGAAAAGCTTCTTAACTCCTTACCTCTTCAACCCTTTCGTTATCGTCAGTCACATAGTTTTGGAGATGAGCGGGTACGGGATTTAATTTTTAAAGGTTATACCATCCCCTATCTCGTAACCAACATAGAGATTATTATTTTGGGTATTTATAACAGCAATGAGTGGGAAGCATAAATATAGATGCAATACTCTTTCCTAGCCTCCTACGTTTTTATTATTTTTGTCTTGAAAAATAGATACTTATCACCTCTATTTTGGTAATAGAGACATTTAGTATCATAAGTTTTTAGTATTAAGGATAAGTGATATAGAATAAATAAAAGATAACATGAGTGTGGAGTCGTATGCAACTGATTAATCATCGATACAAAAGTCATAAAGAGCTAAAATTATTTTTAAAGACTTTATCGCCTTATAATCAGCAAGGTATTTTGATCCAACTCTTTAGCGGAGTGATGGACAAACAGCTCATCCAATCCATATTGGATGTTCTTGTGTTAAACCTCCCTGATGCCATGCTTATCGGTGCTACGACTGCGGGTGAAATTATGGATGGGGTTATGAGTTCGTCTGAAATCATACTCTCCTTTTCGTTGTTTGATGCGACCGACATATCGACATACTATTATCCGCAATCCGATTTCTTGCACGGTGTCCAAGCAGCGCAGGAGATACTTACCGATCGGACAAAAGTGTGTATTGCCTTTAGTGAAGGGCTTAAAAGTGATTCAGAGTCATTTTTAGATGGATTTACCTCGGTGTGCAGTGATGTGATGGTTGCGGGAGGAAATGCGGGTGATGATCTGAGCTTTAGCCAAACGTATGTGATGCAAGGTTCTCATCTCTATGAGGAGGGGATCGTTATTGCTGTATTGGATAGCGATCTCCTTGTCATCCATAATGCATATTCGCTCTCATGGACTCCTGTTGGTAAGAAAATGACAGTGACTAAAGCAGAAAAAAATATTATTTACGAGATAGACGGTCATCCGGTGAGAGAGCTTTATACGCACTATTTAGGTGCCGAAACGGTAGAGCATATTCCTGCAAGTGCGATTGAGTTTCCACTGGTAAAAATCGAAGATGAGGTCCCTATCGCACGATCGATTATTGCTCAAAGCGAGGATGGCGGTTTTGTTTATGCGGGACATTTTCATAATGGAGATCAGGTTCGTTTTGCGATTGGAAATGTCGAAGAGATTCTTAACTATGCGACGGATATTCAAGCGACTATCGCATCCTTCCCTGTGGAAGCGACCTATATCTATTCGTGCTCAGTTCGGAAACTTTTTTTGAAAGAACAGCTTAACTATGAATTTGGACTTATCAATGATATTGCGCCGACGGTGGGATTTTTTACCTACGGTGAATTTTTTCACTCTCATACGGACAATCAACTGCTCAACATCACTACGACAACCCTCTCTTTGAGTGAATCCGAACATCTCCATAAACCCGTTCAGCCAATGAGTGCCCATACGTATCAGCATTCGATGCTAAAATCACTCACCCATCTGGTCAATATTACACAAGAGGAATTGGATGAGAATATTCGAAAACTGATGTCTAAAGAGCGGACAATTGAGCGTCAGCTTCGTGATGAGTTAACGGGGGTAAAAAATCGTACTGCACTTTTTAGTGATATGGAAGCAACGGCTGGAGCTATGATATTAGTGGTGCTCAATATTGACCTTTTTTCCAATATAAACGATTACTACGGATATGAAATCGGAGATCAACTTTTGGGTCTATTTGCCCAAAAACTAAGAGAGATTGTCGGGCATGATCGTGTTTATCGTATTAGCGGTGATGAGTTTGCTATGATTTGTACCAAAACTGTTTTAGACGAAGAGGGCAGAGAACAGATTCTGGGTACGGTAAAAGCCTTAGAAAATTACCGATTTTTGGTTGCCGGGCATGGGATTTCTTTGGATATTTCAGCGGGTGTTGCCAGTGCAGAACATTTAAATGTCTACAATCTGGCTCATATCGCACTCAAAGAAGCTAAAGAGCGACGCGTTAAAGTTATCTTTTTTGATGATTATAAAATATTGGAGACGAAAACACGTAACAATATTGTTATGGTCAATACCATCAAATCTGCTATCGAGAATAATCGGATTGTCCCTTATTTTCAGGGTATTGTTGATAATAAAACACGGCGTATTGTCAAATATGAAGCATTAATCCGTCTGATTGATGAGAGCGGTTACGTATTGAGCCCTTACGTCTTTTTAGAACATGCCAAAAAATCCAAACTCTATGACGCACTTACACAGATTATGGTTGCTAAAACGTTTGAAGCGTTTGAGATGTTGGAATATGAATTTTCTATCAATCTCACTTTGCAAGATATAGAGTGTGAAGAGACGCGACACTTTTTATATAAGACGTTGCAATCCTCACAAGCCGCCAACCGCGCCGTTTTCGAAATTGTCGAATCTGAGGGGATTGAAAATTTTGAGGACGTTGCTTTGTTTATTAAAACGGTAAAAGAGTATGGCTGTAAAATTGCTATTGATGATTTTGGTACGGGGTATTCGAATTTTAGTTATTTGAGTAAGCTAGACGTTGATTACATCAAAATCGACGGTTCCCTTGTCGAAAATATTAACAGTGATGCCGATCATCTGCTGACGGTGGAGAGCATACTCTTTTTCGCACACAAAAAGGGGATTGAAACGATTGCTGAATTTGTCGAAGATGAGGCAACCTTTGAGAAGCTTTTGGAGTTGGGGGTAACGTATACACAGGGGTATCTATTTTCGATTCCATCGGCGAAGATTAAGGAGTCTTTTTAACTTACCATAGCATTACAGTTTCTTTTTTTTCTAAAAGGTGTATACTTAAGTATTATGCAAAGGGTATTGATGAGAACTTTTCTCTTTATCATCATTATGATTACTTCGCTTATGGGAGAAAATAGTCTCCAAAAAGTATCCATCCAGCTGGATTGGAAATATCAGTTTGAGTTTGCCGGGTTTATTGCTGCCAAAGAAAAAGGGTTTTACCGCGATGCAGGTCTGGACGTAGAGCTTCGCGAATACAGTGATGGAATCGACATTGGTGCGGATGTTTTGGCTGGAAAGGCGACGTATGGCGTTTACAACTCAAGTCTTATGGTTGAAGATGGAGATATAAAGCCGATTGTATTGATGGGTACGTATTTTCAGCACTCCCCTCTCATCTTTGTTGCGCATAAAGGGATTAAAACCCCTGCTGATATGGTGGGCAAAACGATCATGGGGACAACATACGAGCGCAAATACAGTTCTCTAGCCCTCTTGCTTAACCATTTTAATATCTCGCCCAAAAATACCAAATTTGTCGATCACACGTTTAACCTTCAACAGTTTATTGAGGGAAAAGTAGATGTAATGAGTGCTTTTCGCTCCAATCAGCTGTACGAGCTCGACCGTACAGGTGTTGAGTATGAGATAATTGATCCTGCTCAATATGGATTTATGATGAGTGCGGTCAATTTGTTTACCTCTCCCACCGAGGCGATTAAACATACCGATCGGACACAGCGGCTTATCGATGCGACCAATCGCGGATGGAAATACGCACTTGATCACCCCAATGAGATGATTGATATTTTACTGCACAAATACGGTGCCCAAAAATCACGCAATGCTCTGAAATACGAAGCGCAAGTAACCAAGCAATTAATGATGACCGATTTTTATCCCATAGGTGAAGTCAATTCTGAACTGACCGTTCGAACGTTTAAACAACTGATCCAAACCGGGGTCCTTAAAGAGGATCAAAAACTGGGTCGCTATATGTTCAAGGATATCGCTGCAAATTCTCATGAAAAGATTGAATTTTCGGGTACGGAGAAAAACTATCTTCTCGGAAAGAAAAAAATTACGATGTGCGTCGATCCGGAGTGGTATCCGCTTGAAGCGATACGTGGTGGCAAGCATATCGGAATTGCGGCCGATGTGATGGATATTTTCGAGAAAAATTTAGGGTTGCCAATCGAGTTGGTATCAACCACATCATGGAATCAATCACTCTTGTATGCACAGCAAAGAAAATGTGATATTTTCTCTCTTGCATCGAGTACCCCTGATCGGCTAAAGTATATGAATTTTACGTCTGGCTACTTGATCCTCCCTTTGGTTGTGGTGACAACGGCAGATAAGCCTTTTGTGGAAAATATTGGATCGCTTTCAGGGGAAGCGTTGGGAGCGGTGAGTGGGTATGCAATTACCGCTCAACTCAAAACCGAGTATCCGAATCTGAAGATTGTAGAGGTTAAATCGATTCGTGAAGGATTGAGTAAAGTGGAAAGCGGTGAGCTTTATGGTTATGTCGATAATTTGATGGTGGTATCGTCGTATATTCAAAAAGAGTATACGGGAGTTTTAAAAGTCTCTTCACGTCTGGATAAGAAAGTTGAACTGGCGGTTGGTGTCCGCAACGATGAGCCGATGTTATATGGTATTTTCGACAAAATGGTTAAAAATCTTGACGATGCTACGATGCAAAGTATCTATAACCGCTGGGTATCAACGGTCGAAGAGGTATCATGGATCGATTATGGGATTGTGTGGAAGTTTCTTTTGGTCATTTTGATTTTTGGTTCGGCATTTACCTGGCGCTATATGGTCCTTAATCGATACAACAAAAGTTTACTTGAGCTCTCAATTACGGATAAGTTAACAGGATTGTATAACCGTCAAAAAACCGACATTATCCTTATGAATGAACAAAAAAAGGTGAGTCGATATGCCGACCATCATTGTGCCCTTATGATGATGGATGTGGATAATTTCAAAGCGATTAATGATACAGCGGGGCATCAGGCAGGGGATAGAGTTTTGCACTCTTTGGCCAAGATTATGAAGAAAAACCTTCGTAATACCGACATACTGGGACGCTGGGGCGGAGAGGAATTTATTGCTATTCTCCCTCATACGACTTCAGGTGAGGCGATGGTTGTTGCGGAAAATTTACGCTGTAAAGTGGAAGAGTTTACCTTTGGAGTGGGACATAGTGTGACGATCAGTATCGGTGTAGGTGAATTTGACCAAGACGAAAGTGTTCATGAATGCGTAGGAAGAGTAGACGGTGCTCTTTATATGGCAAAAGAGAGAGGTCGAAATAATGTATACAAAGCATAAGGTATACTAGTCTTTAGTCGCTACTATCGCTGTATAGCCTGTCTGTGCGACGGCATCTTGCATCTCTTTTAGGCTAACGGTCTCATCTGCATTCACCAAAGCACTCTCATTTTTAAAATTCACTTTTGCCTCTTGGACACCGTGAACACTCAAGATGGCTTTTTTGACCGCCAAAGTACAGGCGATGCAGTGCATCCCACCGATATGCAGGCTCCATTCGCGCGAGTAGGCGAGAGAGGCTAACAGCAGTAACCCCACTATTATTCTCCCCATATTAACGCCTCATAATAGGGATAAAAAAGAGCAGCAAGGCTAAAGAGAAACAGCGCCCAAAAAAGTGTTATCAGAATTTTAGAGGTCAAACTCGGCTCACAATCGCATTCGATTTGCTTTTTGATGACCATTTGGTAAAAGCCAATGGAGAGCATCACGACGGCAACGGCGGTAAAAATCCAGCGATAACTGTTGAGCTGTGGGACATTGATAACTCCTGCAAAGGAAATTCCAAACACCATAAACAGCGTCGGAACCAAACAGCATGAGGCAGAGAGCAATGCCGTAACCAATGCCCCTGAGAGGACGAGGACGGCACTGCGACGCTCTTGCTGCATCATAAAATCGATGGGATTCTCTTCATCTGTGCGCTGAACATACCCAAGTCCTTTGGTGATAACAAGGCGTGTGGCGCCATCAGCTAAGATCTCTTCGGTAAAGGTACAGTGTTGAGAGAGAGCAAAGCGTTTGCAGTTTTCACGACCACTGAGGGTATTTACCTCTAGGATGAGGGTAGCATCGTCGGGGAGGGCATCCAATACTTTTTTGGTTTCCAGTACGGGACGGGGACACTCCATGTCACGGCAGTCGAGAATCACAGAGCCACTTTTTGGGAGAGAATTTTGTATTGGTATGCTGAGGGCTCGAATGGATCTAGGTATTCACCGTCTACTTCACCGTATACATATCCAAAGGAATCAAGCGTCCCTTGGGTATTGGCGGGATAGAGATTAAAATCGCGTGCGTGATTGAATGCCATCCAGTTGTTTTCCCAAAATCCAAAAAATTTATCGGCAAGTTCAAGAGCGCGGGGAGAGCTTTTCTCGAGATTTTCTTTGAGTACCAGTTTTGTAATATCCGCAGGATCACACGGTACCCATCCCAGTGTGGGGATAAAAAACTCCAGTTTGCAGTGTTGGGATTTGGTAATATCTTCTTTCGCTCCAAAAGCAGGAGAAAGTCGTGAAGCTCCGACACGTATCCCCATCACTTCACGCGCAGGAATATCACTCGCACGCATCAGCGCAACACAAAGAGTAGACATATCGAGACATTTACCCCCCATGCGACCATCACGCTCTAGCTGTGCCAACATGACATTGGGACTCCCCACACCGCATCCGTGGACGCTCTCATCACGGTAGCTGTTGGCAATAATCCAGTCGTATATTTTTCGGGCTTTTTTGAGGGGGTCTTTTTCATTTGCGACAATTTTTTTGGCTGCTTTGGCAACGGCACCATCGGTGGGGATATGCTCTGTCGGGGCTAAAAACTCTTTGGCTTCTTGGATGCTGTTGGAACAGACTCGTGTTCGTTTAAAATCGCATTGACGATCTCGCAACGCTACTTTCATCGACAGATCAAGGGTCTTCTGTATAATATTTTTATCCCAGTAGGCATAAAACGTTGCACTTTCATAATTGTTATGAGTCGTTTGAAAACTTTTTTTAGAGGTAGTTTCACTACCGATTTGAAGGACGTTTTGAAATCCTGAAACATCACTAGGGAGGGGAACCCACAATGCACACTCTTTTGCACCATGAGCGGTGAGGTCAAATTTCCATTGGAGGTCATACAGTGCCAAAGTTTTTTTCATCTCTACAGAAGCGGTAAGAAAAGAAGGAGCAAGACAAATTGCCCCTGAAAGGGCGGTTTTTTTGATGAATTCTCGTCGGTGCATTTTGTTTCCTTTTTTTAGCTGGATTCACCCGAGGGTACTTCGCCCGCCTTCGCGGGAATGACGGGGCTCGTCATCCTCGGGCTTGACCCGGGGATCCATCCCCTAAAATATTAATAAATTACAATATCCCTATCCGTTTTAGTAACGACTTCGGCAACAATAACAGCGCTTATCCCCTCATTTAAACAGCGTTCCACCATCTTTTGAGCATCTTTGGGTGTTGCGGAGATTAAAAGACCTCCTGACGTTTGTGCATCAAAAAGAATCATTTCCAAATCAGCACCAATGTTACGCTTAAAATGGACGTGCGATTCTAAATACTCTTTGTTGGCATAGCTGCCCGCAGGGATAATCCCCATTGCCGCCATCCCCATTGCTTCGGGAAAAAACGGGACGGCATTTGCATTGACTTGGATCGTTTTTACACCAGCGCTCATTTCCCGTAAATGTCCCAAAAATCCAAAACCCGTCACGTCCGTACACGCATGGGCGTCAAATTTCCGTGCAATCAATGACGCTTTATAGTTGAGGGTGCGCATGGTATCGGCGACTTTTATCACGGTGCTCTCATCCAACAAATCGGCTTTGATTGCCGTCGTTAAAATCCCTAATCCCAAAGGTTTGGTGAGGAGAATCAGATCCCCTTCCTGCACCGTATTGTTACGCAAAATTTTATCAGGATGGACAAATCCGGTACATGAGAGGCCATAAATCATCTCAGGGGTCTCGATGGTATGACCGCCCACGATCACCGCACCGCACTCTTGCACTTTGCTCATCCCTCCGCGTAAAATCTCGGTGAGAATTTCGGTATGGTGGTTTTTGCCGTCAAACCCCACGAGGTTGAGAGCGGTTTTCGCATCGCCCCCCATGGCAAAGACATCACTGAGAGAATTGGCTGCCGCGATTTGACCGTAGATGAACGGGTCATCGACGACGGGAGTGATAAAATCGACCGTCTGCACCATCGCCAAATCGTCCGTGATTCGGTAGACTCCCGCATCTTCGTTCCCCTCAAACCCCACAAGCAAGTCTTTGTGAAACGATTTCAGATGACACGTGACATTTTCCAGTGATCCGGGGGAGAGTTTCGCGGCGCATCCCGAAGCGCGGACAAATTTTGTAAGCTTAGAAGCGTTGTTCACGTTGTATGTCCTTGAGGTTTTCAACCGTTTTGGCAGGGTCATCGTTGCAGAGGGTTATGTCAGGTTTGACGGTAATTTTGTAGACTTTATCGTAATACTGGGTCAATAATATTTCAGAGACACGCGCTAGGTCACCGTTAAGAAATGCGGCGATACTGGAGGCTTTGTCATCACGGCTGATATAGGGTGAAATCCGCTCCATACGTGCTAGAAAAAAGCTCTCATCCATCTGATCGTACATTCGCATAATCCGCACTACTCGCTGCTCGATGGGTGCGGTAATTTCAATACGAAAACCTGATTCCATTTGCTTATGGAGTCCACCGGGGACAATAATCTTTCCGATTCGTTTACTCTCTGCTTCGACAAAAGCACTTGTAGTAGAATCCAACCCTAAAAAGGCATGAGCAAGGCGGTTTTGAAACTCTTTTTGAGTAGGTTGCGCACCGTTGACATCGCCAAATACTGAACCGTAGTGGTTTGCCATAGCTTCCAAATCGATGACGTTGGATAATTCGTGCAACAGATCGCTTTTACCGCATCCCGTATATCCTGCAAGGGTAATAAAATTGGTTGCGGGAAGATGGTCAAGATAGTGGGTTATGACCGTTCGATACGATTTGTATCCCCCTGTGATACGATCGATTCGGTATCCAATACTCGAAAGGATGGTTCCAAGAGAAGAGGAGCGCATACCGCCACGGGCGCAATAAATAGCAATTTTGGAGTTGGGGGTAAAAGAGGGATATATATTCTCGATATGGCGAGCCGCGTTAAGGCAGACGAAAGACGCCCCTTTTACCCGTGCTTCGAAAGGGGAGATTTGTTTGTAGATCGTCCCAACTTGTGCATGTTCATCGTCATTGAGGGCATAAAAATTTTGAGAATTTGGAATATGGGACTCACCGTATTCGTGCGGACTTCTCGCATCGATAATGAGGTCGTAGGTGTTAAGTGACTCTAAAAAAGTTTCGATAGGGAGTGTTTGCATCATAACGGAATTTTATCACGGGAAGCCTAATAGTGCTATTAGCTTAACGGCTCAATGGTGCTAGAGCAGTATAAGTGCCGATGCCGTGAAGGCACCGATGGAGATTAAATAGTACATAAAGACAAAACGAAACAGTTGTACTTTCCCCAGAAAAAGGACCAATGCCGTCTTGGTCAGGGTGTTGGTAATGATAGCGATTAAAATTGCATAGTGCGCTGTAGTTGGATTCAATCCGTTTTTAGCTAACGAGGAGAGCGATAAGACGATTGCATCGACATCGGCAATCCCCGATAGAGAAGCAATCGCATAGACACCCATATTCCCTGTGTAAAGATTGGCAAGCTTGATCAGGGCAAGAGTGACGCCAAATATAATGCCCATTATCAAGGCTTCTTTAATGTCAAAAGGGTTTTTAAACTCAATATTTTGGGGGATCTCTTCACGTCTTGACGTAAGGTATAGCATCCCTATGTATCCGAACCCGCAGAGGGATCCGATGGCAATGGGGAGGATAAAGGAGCGCGTCAGCTCAGGATTGATGATCCACATCTCGATACCGGCACGGATCAGCATCATTGAGGAGGCCAGTGCGATCCCTATGGCGAGATTTTTGGCTAAGAACCCGTTTTGATGTACCCGTCGCGCCATATTCATGGCAACGGCAGTCGAGGAGACAAGCCCGCCAAAGAGTCCTGCTACCCCGATTCCGTGTGTCGTTCCCAAAAGACGGATGGCAATGTAGCCAAAAAATGAGATTCCTGCGACCAAGACCACCATTATCCAGATACGATAAAGATTGACCAGCCCCATGGTATCAATCGGTTTATCAGGGAGTATCGGGAGGATGACAAAGGTCATGATCATAAACAAGATGGCGGCACTGAGGTCTTGTTTGGTGATGGTTTGTTTGTATTCTTGGACGGTATCTTTGATATTGAGAACAAATAAGACAATAATGGTAATAAAAACAGGAAAAAAGGGCGGAACAAAATAGAGCATCGCTCCGATGACAAAGGTGATCAGTGCGGCAAATTCGGTGGTTGACCCTTTTTCAGAGACAGCCATACTGTTGATAACGTATGCAGCAACAAGCAATATCCCTGCCACTGCTGATGCGACAAGGATAAAATAGGGAGAAAATGAGGTAAACCATGAGGATAGATAGCCAAAAAGGGCAATCATCGAGAAGGTTCTAGCCCCTCCGAAATCTTGGGTTTTATGTGAATATATAGTGTGCATTTCGCGCTGTAAGCCAATGAGAAAGCCCAGTACGAGAGAGAGGATACTGTTTTGAATAAATAATGGGTCCATAGCCGTAAATCCTCTCACGTTTGAATAAAATGAATCACAATGACCAAGCGCCCAAAAGCACTAGGTACGATAGACGGATACCTGACCGGTGAGGTGTTCTGTCATCTGATGCAAATGTTCCGCTGCTGTGGCAATCTCCTCGACGCTTCGTGCATTGGACGCTGAAAGTTCATAAATTTTGGAGATTTTGATAATAATCGCATCCGTTGTATTCGCATTTGCGGAGGTGTCTGCTGAGAGTTTTTCGATGGCATGAACGGTATTTTCAAGCGCGTTTACCGCCGTGGCAGTATGATCATCGACAGTAGAAGAAGCGCTTACTAGCTGTTCGATACGGCTCGTGTTGTGATTCATCTGTTCGGTGATGTCGTTGATGGATTGAACGATGATATTGACGGTCGCATTGGTTTCTATCAAACTTTTTTGGGTTCGTTCTGCGAGTTTGCGTACTTCATCGGCGACGACGGCAAATCCGCGACCATGCTCACCTGCGCGTGCTGCTTCGATTGCGGCATTGAGGGCAAGGAGATTGGTTTGATCGGCAATGTCGGCAATAACGGTGAGGACTTGTTTGACTTGGGATGCTTCTTGGGAGAGAGCATTGAGCCGTTGGTTGATCTCCCCTTCCATTTCGACGGTGATGGAGAGCTGTGTAATGGTATTATGGAGAGCTCTTTGTGCTTCTTGAAGATTTTCTCGTGCATCAACGGCTTGGTTGCGAACACTTTGTGCTTCACGTGAAGAGGCTTGCATCGCCTCTTTCATTTGATCCGATTCGTGAGTTGTCTCACGAACAATACGTGATTCTTCTTCAGCCGCTTTTCCAATACTCAGTGTGGTTGCCGAGAGCTCTGCTGAAACAGCAAGATTCTCATTGGATGCTATGTGAATTGCCCTAAACGACGCACGCAGCATACTCACAAGTTCACCGAGGTTTCTCCCCATTTCGGAGAGTTCATCGTTCCCCTCGACGACAGTGTTTTGAGTGAAGTCTCGATGATGGGCAATCGCTTTGATAATATTTTCAAGGCGACCGATTGAACGGGAGATATTGCCGATAATGAGATAAAAGATCCCTATCATGAGGGAAGCACTTATAAAAATAATGATTTCCATCGTCGTTGCGTTGGAATTGAGCATATCCATATTTTTCTTTTTCATCGATGTCAGCAACTCTTGTTCTTCTGCAATAAGTTTCTGATAACTCGCGGTAGAATCTTTGCTACTTTTTCCGAGACTTTGCTCATTGAGCTTGATCCACTCTTTATGGCGAGTGGCGATTTTAGAGAGTCGTTTTTTGTTTTCTTCAGCTAGGAGCAGGACGTAGAGCGTATCGATTGAGTGGGAGAGTTTTTGATTGTTTTCATGATAGTGTTCTAAAAATTCCTCGGTATACAAAAGCTGATACCCGCGAAGCTCCATCATGGCTCCATTGGTATAGCTTTGAATCTCACCCATTAAAATCATCCGTTCAGCCGTTTTCTTGGCGTCTTTGTTGTTTGAATAGGATAAATATCCCAATGTCGTGAATATGACAATACTAAGAAGTATAAGGGCATTAAGCTTGCCTCGGATAGTGTTGATCTTAATCAAGAGTGTCTCCTGTCATGGTGTAAGTGCAAAAATTATAACATAATTACAATGGGGTACTTATTTGTTGCTCATTTCGGCGTAATGAAAAAAAATAGAGGCTGAAACCCTTAGAAAACCTCGCTACCATGGTGGTTTGTAAAGGATCATCTAAAATGAGTTTTAAAAAAGCAGCAAGAAGTGTCCAAAGTGTAAAAGTTTA
>Ga0268283_1000040_pt1 | contig 133147 bp, 107 predicted proteins | sample saktaG_13_FD_190140 | JGI IMG/M metagenome (GOLD analysis project Ga0268283, IMG submission 190140) | Saline water microbial communities from Sakinaw Lake, British Columbia, Canada - sak_2013_06_06_36m | ecosystem: Environmental > Aquatic > Non-marine Saline and Alkaline > Saline ...
TGTAATGGTGCAAAGGAAGGGATGAATCGTTTTAATCGGTCGATAATCACAATTTCAAGTCAAACAACAGATGGAGGGAAATAATGGATTACGTACTGGCAAATATTCCATTGACGTGTACGCTGGTGGGTGTAGTGGGAGTCCTTTTTGCAATCGCGCTGGCTACGGTTGTCAAAGCTGCCCCGGCGGGTAATGAAAAGATGCAGGAAATCGCGTCAGCCATTCAAGAAGGTGCGATTGCATACCTGAATCGTCAGTTAAAAAGCATGTCTATTGTCGGGGTTATCATTTTTGTCATCATTTTTGCAACCCTGGGCCAGAAATCGGCCATCGGCTTTCTGATTGGCGCAGTGGCCTCTTTTATCGCCGGTTATGTCGGCATGAGAGTGTCGGTTATTGCCAATGTCAGAACTGCTGAAGCTTCAAGAAAAGGCCTGGCTGCTGGTCTTGCGCTTGCCTTCAAAGGCGGTTCGGTTACCGGTATGATGGTTGCAGGCCTGGCGCTGACTTCCGTTGCCGGCTATTATTATATGACCCATGACATCATGGCTCTGGTCGCCCTGGGATTTGGCGGTAGCTTAATCTCTATTTTTGCCCGGTTGGGCGGCGGTATCTTCACCAAGGGCGCGGATGTCGGCGCTGACCTGGTGGGTAAAGTCGAAGCCGGAATTCCGGAAGACGACCCCAGAAACCCGGCTGTTATCGCGGATAACGTGGGTGACAATGTCGGCGACTGTGCGGGTATGGCTGCTGACTTGTTTGAAACTTATGCGGTTACCGCTGTTGCCGCCATGTTGATTGGTCATCTTCTTTTCCCCAAACTTCTGATTGCCTCGGAATTTCCGCTGGTCCTTGGCGCCATTTCCATTGTGGCTTCCATGATCGCCATTTTCTTTGTCAGGCTTGGCAAAGGTGAATACATCATGGGCGCTCTGTATAAAGGCATGTTTGGCGCAGCCATTATTGCGGCGATTGCCTTTTATTTCGTCACCATGAGATATATGGGCGGCCTTGGCACCATTTCCGCCATGCAAATTTATTATTGTACCTTGATCGGTCTGATTCTGACGGTTGTGATTGTTATCATCACCGAATTCTACACTGGAAAATATGCACCGGTTAAAGCCATTGCAGATGCTTCCGCCACCGGTCACGGTACCAACATCATTGCCGGTCTTGCTGTCAGCATGCAGTCGACTGCTGCTCCGGTTATCGCCATTTGTATTGCCATTTTTGCCGCTCATCATTTTGCCGGACTTTATGGCATTGCCATGGCCGCCATGTCCATGCTTTCCATGACCGGTATGGTTATTGCCATCGATGCTTACGGCCCCATTACCGATAACGCCGGCGGCATTGCCGAAATGGCTGGAATGGATGAAAGCGTCCGCGCGGTCACCGATCCGCTGGATGCTGTTGGAAACACCACCAAGGCCGTTACCAAAGGGTATGCCATTGGTTCCGCCGGTCTGGCCGCACTGGTTCTGTTTGCCGCCTATGTTCAGGAATTTTCATTTCTGGGCGCAAAGGGTGCCGAGCCCATCCGGTTTGACCTTTCCGACGTAAGAGTTATTATTGGTCTTTTTATCGGTGGTCTTCTGCCGTATCTGTTTGCCTCCATTGCCATGAAAGCAGTCGGTAATGCCGGCGGCGCGGTTGTTGAAGAAGTCCGCAGACAATTCCGCACCATTCCCGGGATCATGGAAGGAACCGCAAAACCCGATTACGGCGCATGCGTGGATATCGTTACCAAGTTCGCATTAAAGGAAATGATTATTCCGGCCATCCTGCCGGTTGTTGCACCGATCATCGTCGGCTTTCTCCTGGGCAAGGTTGCTCTGGGCGGTCTTCTGATCGGCAGCATCGTCACCGGTCTTTTTGTGGCCATCTCCATGACAACCGGTGGGGCTGCATGGGACAATGCCAAAAAATATATTGAAGACGGTCATCTTGGCGGAAAGGGCAGCGATGCTCATAAAGCCGCGGTTACCGGCGACACTGTCGGCGATCCCTACAAAGACACCGCGGGTCCTGCCGTTAACCCGATGATCAAGATCCTGAACGTTGTGGCATTGCTGATGGTTCCGTTCCTGATGTAGTCACTACGCTTTAAATCTTGTTGAGTTGTTTTGAAAAGGATTGGCGCCGCAAGGCGCCAATCCTTTTTTATTGCTTGTTCAGTTGATGTGTGATAATAATCTATCTCAAGTAGAGAGTTTTTAGTTATCTTGCTTCATGCGCTGTTTCCTCATCAGATGTCCCGAATTCCACGCCCCGTTACTGGTTATACATGGTACACTATGAAACTTTATGACAAGAAAAGTAAAGACAAGGTTCAACCTCCCACAACCTGCCTCAAGAAATTCCGGGTTGGTGATTTAGCTGTATATCCCGCTCATGGTGTCGGTCGTATCGATGCCATTGAATGTAAAGTGGTGAATGGAGAAAAGCATGATTTTTATATCATGAAAATTCTTGAAAACGGCATGGTGATCATGATTCCCACATGGAATGTGCATTCCGTGGGCCTTCGGGAGCTCATTCAGGAACATGAAATCCCAAAAATCTATGATCTGATGAGAAATCAAAGAGATATCGCGGCGGAGTCCCAAACCTGGAATCGCAGATATCGGGATTATATGGAAAAAATCAAGACCGGTTCGCTGTTTGACGTTGCGGAAGTGTTCCGGGATCTTTACCTGCTTAAGCTTACCAAGGATTTGTCCTTTGGCGAAAGAAAACTGTATGATACGGCCCAGACGCTTTTAATTAAAGAGCTTTCCACATCCAGGCAGACAACCGAGAATACGATTCTTCTGGAAATTGAATCCCTGTTTATTCAGGAGACTGCCGAGGTTCAATAACCCCTCCATGATGTCTTTCCATGGCCCGTTTTCATTTTCCGTCTTGAATGAACATGCCGGAGAGCGTCTGGATAACGTGGTTGCACAGCAGGTTACCGGCTGTTCCCGTTCCATGGCCGCCAATTTCATTCGGGAAGGACAGATCCGGGTCCGGAATGAAATCAAAAAACCCGGCTACCGGGTTAAGGCCGGCGATATCATTTCCGGCCGTATTCCCGCCCCAGAACCCATTGCCTGTGAACCCGAAGCCATCACCCTCAGTCTCCTTCATGAAGACGACGACATCGTGGTGATCAGCAAGCCGGCCGGGATGGTGGTCCATCCGGCTCCCGGACATTTCTCGGGGACCCTTGTGAACGCGATCCTGTATCATTGTCCGAAATTGGAGGGCATCGGCGGTAAAATCCGTCCCGGAATTGTTCACCGGCTGGATAAGGATACTTCCGGCATTCTCGTGGTTGCCAAAACCGCGGCGGCACAGGTGCATCTTGCCGCACAGTTCAAGGACAGATCCCTTCAAAAAACCTATCTCGCGCTGGTTTCGGGAAGAATGAAAACCTCAAGCGGCATTATTGACCTGCCGATCGGCAGGCATCCGGTGGATCGGAAAAAAATGTCTGTTCTGAGCAAAAGAAACCGGGATGCCAGGACCCTCTGGCGGGTTAAAGAACTGTTTGACGCAGCTTCCTTTCTTGAAGTAGAAATCAAAACCGGCAGAACGCATCAGATTCGGGTGCATTGCGCGGCCATAAAACACCCGATTGTCGGCGATGTCGTTTATGGATATCGAAATTCCGGTGCCCATCTTCCGAGTATCCTGAAAACCGTAACCCGGCAGATGCTGCACGCCTGGCGTATGGCGTTTACCCATCCGGCAACCGGTGAAAAAATTCAGCTTGAATCGCCGATTCCGGAGGATATGCTGCGAGTATTGAACGGGTTAAGAATGAAAAAGCAAGAGGACTGATATATTATTTGCGGAGGTGCTCCAATGAATCCAATACGTGTTATGGTGAATGGCTTGCCCGGGAATATGGCGGCTACGGTGGCAGGACATGTTGCTAAAGACAGCCGGTTTGATTTGGTTCCGTTTTCTCTGACCGGTGCTGATATTCCTTTTTCAGAATTTAAATTGGGAAACATGCTGATCCGGTTGCTTCATCCGGACAACCGGGATGCGGCAATAGGGGATGTTGTTAAAAAATATCCCGGCATCATCATGGCGGATTATACCCATCCTTCCGCGGTAAATGCCAATGCAGTGTTTTATGCCAGGCACCACCTGCCGTTTGTCATGGGAACAACCGGAGGAGACCGGAAAACGCTCGAGAACACGGTTACGGCTTCCGAGACCGCCGCGGTCATTGCGCCCAACATGGCCAAACAGATTGTCGGGCTTCAGGCCATGCTGGAATATGGTGCGGCCAACTTTCCGGATCTGTATAAAGGATACAGCCTGAAGGTTCGGGAAAGCCATCAAAACGGCAAGGCGGACACCAGCGGTACGGCAAAGGCCATCATCGGTTACTTTAACCGGATGGGGATTCCCTTTACGGAAAAAGAAATTCAAATGGAGCGGAGTCCGGATGCCCAGCGAAACGCATGGGGCATTCCCGAAGCCTATGTTGGCGGACACGGGTGGCATACCTATACCCTGACTTCCGAGGACCAGACCGTTACCTTCGAATTCACCCACAATGTCAATGGCCGGGATGTCTATGCCCTGGGGACTCTGGACGCAGTTGTCTATCTGCATGAAAAAATCGGCCAGGGCATTCAGGGCAGGGTTTTTTCCATGATCGATGTGCTGCAGGGCGCCTGATTCTGTCCTTTCAAACGTGACCCAAGTCAAAACTTTACAATCAACTCAATATCATCGAATTCCAGAACAAGGTATAGCATGAACGATCACCCACCGGAAATCCTGTCACCGGAAGCGTGTACGAATAGAATTCTTGAGCTCAGCGGGGTGGCATTTGAACCGGATATCGCCGCCGACCTGTGGTCCAAGATATTGAAGCATAAGTGGCTTCTATCGGAAAAACTCGGTCGGGATGTGGGATTGCGGACCGCCTGCATCGATTTCCTGGAAAACATGGAGCAGGCTCCTGATGAGTACGTCACCCATCAACGGAAGAGTATCCTGCATGAGATGGGGGCGCAGACCATCGGCAGGGAAATCTGGGATACCATATCCGACTCCCAGCCCCCCAAGCAGTTGGTCCAACGCAGAATCATCCTTCCCCTTATGGAGGAGGGCCTTTCGATAAAGCACGGGGTGGTTCCTCCCAAGGCAATCGTTTTCTTTGGACCTCCCGGTACGGGGAAGACCCATTTTGTAAAGGCGATAGCCGGCATCCTGTCCTGGCGGTACATAGAGATCTTCCCCAGCATGCTTATGGCGGACGGGGTCGAGAAGATAGGCGCCAACTTGCGGGAAGTCATGGAAGAGGCAAGGCATCTTGATGAAGTGGTCCTATTCATCGATGAGTTCGAAGAGATCGCAGGCAGTCGTGATACGGCTGACCGGATTGACAAGTCCATTACGAACGAGTTCCTGAAACAAATTCCTTTGCTCAGGAATCAGAAGAACAAGATACTTCTGGTTTGCGCCACCAATTACATCCGGCAATTGGATGCCGCAATGCTTCGTCCGGGAAGGTTTGACTGCATCATTCCGGTTGGGGGGCTGGACAGGGAGGGCAGGACAACGATTCTCGAACATTATCTTTCCAAGCTCAATACCGGACAAATCGATCTGGATCGCATCGTCGAAATGACTTCAGGGTTCACCCCTTCGGATATCCAGTATTTTTTTCAACAGGTCGCGCATTTTGCATTTGAGCAGGAGCTTGCCAGTAAAGAAGACTACCGGGTCACTGCGGAGACATTCATCCACATCCTGCCGAAAGTACGCCCGTCTTTGAGCGATCAAGTGATTGCGGAGTTTGAAAAGGACAGCATCAGCTATTCACGCGTATAGGTTCCTTCACGAAAACTCCAAATCGGCATGGAACCCGCTTCGGACGCTAACATGAGCCTAACCGCCACAGGACCCATAAATTGTATGTCATAAAGAGTCTTTCTATAGATCCATAGTTGACAAATCCCATATGCTTTGAGAAAGTTGAATTCCAATGATGGTCTCTCATTCCCTCGTAATTCGCGATTGCGCATTGATCATTGAGATGCGCGGGGCAGCCGTTGATGACCACTGGTATCTTCGATCCGAAAGAAAGAAATATACAACAGCATGAAAGACTATATGAGCCGTGGTAATCAGTCCGGATCGCGCTCAACGATCTGCACGAAAAGGCTGCCGAACCTGATTCACCTGCTGCACCGGAGAGTTCAAGAGCAGGGAGAAAAAACCCTCTACACCTATCTAAGGGATGGAGAATCACAAGAAACCAGACTGACATATTGTGAACTGGAACGCAGGGCGCGCGCTATTGCGGCACATCTTCAATTTCACATCTCTCCGGGAGAAAGAGTTCTTTTGCTCTACCCTCCGGGCACCGAGTTTCCCACGGCATTCTTCGGGTGCTTGTGTGCGGGCATGGTCGCCGTGCCGGCCTATCTCCCACATTCCAACCAGTTCCTGGCAAACCTCGTAGCAACGGTAGCCGACGCAGGACCAACGGTTGCGCTCACCATGACTTCTACCCTGGAAGCTTACAGGCACACAATAGATCAGACTCCCGTGCTGATGGCTCTCAAATGGATACCAACCGACACCATTCCCGACGATCTGGCAAATGCCTGGCAAGAACCTCTTCTTGATGCTGATTCCCTCGCTGTCCTCCAATATACATCCGGTTCCACCGGAAGTCCCAAGGGCGTAATGGTCAGCCATGGAAACCTGCTCCATAATTCATCCGTCATCCACGCAGTCTTTGGGTATTCATCAAGTAGCCGTGGCGTATTCTGGCTTCCCCCATACCACGATATGGGGTTGATCGGAGGGATCTTGCAGCCTGTTTATGCGGGTGCGGAAATGATCCTGATATCACCTGTTCACTTCATCCAGAAACCGCTCCGCTGGCTTATGGCCATTTCACGCTATAAGGCCACGACAAGTGGCGGACCGAATTTTGCCTACGATCTCTGTGTTCGAAAGATCACCTCGGAGCAGAAGTCGGAACTCGATCTGAGCAGTTGGGAGGTTGCTTTCAACGGTGCCGAGCCTGTCAGGGGGGAGACGCTCCACCGATTTGCCGCGGCATTCGAATCCTGCGGCTTTCGAAAAAAAGCATATTTGCCCTGTTATGGTCTGGCGGAAACAACTCTTATCGCCTCTGGAAGCCATAAGAACTCTTATCCGACATTTCTGTATGTGGACGCGCAGGCATTGAAAGCCGGCCGCATTGTCCTGGCAGCAGAAGATAGCGACCACAGCATCGAGCTGGTAGGAAATGGGGGGGTGCCTCCGGAGCTTGAGATTCTTATCGCCGATCCGGAGAAACAAACTCCCTGCGAGTGTGATACGGTCGGAGAAATATGGATCGCAGGGCTAAGCGTTGCTCAAGGATACTGGAATCAACCTGAAGATTCGGAGCAGACCTTCCGGGCAAGGCTTGCCGATGAGGGAAAAGGTCACTTTCTGCGCACGGGAGACCTCGGGTTTATTCATGCCGACCATCTCTTTGTCACCGGCCGCCGGAAGGATCTCATCATCATACGGGGTCGCAATCATTATCCTCAAGACATCGAGAGGACCGTGGAGAGAAGCCACGAGGCCTTGCGCCCAGGCTGCGGGGCGGCATTTTCCGTTGAAGTCGGAACTGAAGAACGGCTTGTGGTGCTGCAAGAGATCGAGCGACGATATATCAGAAAACTGGATGCAGAGGGGGTGATCGGATCCATTCGCCAAAGTGTATCACGAGAGCATGAAATCCAGGCCTATGCAGTTGTGTTGCTCAAGACAGCCAGTCTTCCCAAGACGATCAGTGGAAAGATCCAGCGCCACCTCTGCCGGGAACATTTTATCCAGGGCAACTTGAAGGTTGTTGCCAAGTGCATCGGGTATTCCCAAGAAGCTGAGCCCGAGAAACCCCTCCAGGCATGGGATGAATGTCGACCGAGCCACCTGAGGGCGGACACCTCGGCTACAAGCTGTCTGAAGGCACCCACACTCAAAGTCGGCGATGGCATGGGGACGGAAGCCGTGTCGGATATCAACCGCGTGATTGAGTCTTACATTGCAAAAAAAGTGGCGGATCTTCTGAAGATCTCGTTCTCCAGGGTCGATGTGCACAGTCCCTTGAATACGCTGGGCCTCGATTCTTTGATGGCAGCCGAGCTGAAGACGGCTATTGAAGAAGACATGGGAATCGCTTTTCCCGTCGAGGTGCTCTTTCTGGGGGCCGGCATTTCCGATCTGACGGCGCATGTTCTCTGGCAAAGGACTTTGGGAAGAGGCCTTGAAGCCAAAGACGGGCCTTTGGGAAAGGTGCTGTCATCCGACCGTCAGTCCGGAGAGCCGGCGGAAAGGGGCGTTGGCTATAGAGAGGTCCGTGAGATTCAACCGGAGTGCCTGCCGTTTGCGGACTACCCCGAATACCAGAACCTTCAACAGATCATACTGGGAATGAAAGCGCGAGGTATCGACAACCCTTACTTCAGGGTACACCAAGAGGACAACTCCAATGGCGCCATTGCAGAAGGTCGAGAGTACATCACGTTTTCCAGGTACAATTACCTGGGTATGTCCGGAGATCCGGTCGTTTCTCAAGCCTCCAAAGACGCCATCGACCGCTACGGTACGTCCGTTTCGGCAAGCCGTCTTGTTTCAGGCGAAAGACCCCTGCATCGTGAACTTGAGAAAGAAATCGCCGACTTGCTTGGAACAGAGGACAGCCTTGTTTTTGTGAGCGGGCATGCCACTAACGTGACCACTATCGGCCATCTCTTCGGCAAGTCCGACCTCATCGTACATGATGCCCTGATCCACAACAGTGTTCTCCAGGGATGCCAACTTTCCCAAGCAACACACCTTCCTTTTCCCCACAACAACTGGCAAGTCCTGGACATGATTCTCCGGGAGTCGCGACCCCGTTTCCGACGGGCTCTCGTCGTTATCGAAGCCCTTTACAGTATGGATGGCGATATCCCGGAACTACCTGAATTCATTAAGGTCAAGAAGCGACACGGAGCCTTTCTCATGGTGGACGAGGCGCATTCCATCGGGGTATTGGGGAAAAGGGGCGGGGGCATTGGTGAACACTTTGGAATCAATCCCGCCGATGTGGAACTTTGGATGGGTACCTTGAGCAAATCCTTTGCCAGTTGCGGAGGCTATATCGCTGGGTCCGGAGCCCTCGTCGAATACCTGAAATACACTGCGCCGGGATTTGTCTACAGTGTGGGAATGCCTCCGTCGAATGTCGCAGCAGCACTGGCATCCATTCGTTTGCTCAGGAAGGAGCCTCAACGGGTGAGGCGCCTCCATGAGCTCTCCGAGCTTTTTCTCATGCTCGCACGGGAAAGGGGCCTGAATACCGGCGCCAGCAGCAGTTTTTCCCCGGTTATTCCAGTCATCGTCGGAGATTCCTTGAAAGCGCTAAGACTCTCTCAAGCCATTCTCCGGCAAGGGATCGATGCCCTGCCCATGGTTTATCCGGCAGTTCCTGACAACTCCGCACGTCTGCGCTTTTTTGTCAATTGTACCCATACGCCCGAGCAGATCCGCTTTGCCCTGGATGTCGTCGCCCGGGAGCTGGAAGTCCTGTAACCTACAAAGCGTCCGGCTTTTTTTCATTATTTAGCCTTGGGATCATTGCCGACAGATCTCGAAACGCCCCAGCCCTCATCCGGTGGTGTCGGTATTATCTTCACCACATAATCGCCGGAGCCATGAAGAGATCCGCTCATATAGTAACGCTCTTGGTTATCCTCGGCCGTCAAAGAAAAAAACGATTTGTCGTAAGGACGCACCCGCAAAGACATGGGAACGTCCATCAGATCGAGGAGGGTCGCAAAATTGTTCAAATGGGAAACCCGGATGCCGGGGCGAATGCCGGCTAAGGACCCCTTCTTGTCATATCGCTCACCGACTACGAGAAACGCCGGTACATCGACGATCACCTTGTCGGACTTTACATGGGTATACACCTGCCCATGCTCGGCCAACGTCTGGCCATGGTCCGATGTGTACAGGATGACATAATTCTGATTCGTCGTATCGGAGACGAACCCCCGGAAGAATTCATCCACCTGAAAGCGAATCCCGTTGTCATAGGTATTAACGAGCTTTTCGCGTCCGGTCGGGCTGGGGTCGATGGGTTCCGATGCTTCCATAACCGGCTTCCAAAACGTAAAGGCCGGATCATCCGGGTATGTATTGCGATAGTGGAAATGGAGCCCCTTCTTGTTGACGAGAATGAAATAGCCGCCTCTTTCGTTCAGAAGACTACTCAGAAAGCGTGCTACGCCCAAGTCTTTCGTGGTTTCAAGATCGATGTGGCGCTCCCTGAACGATTGGTCGGTCATCCACTGGTCCAAGGATCTCACGTGACCCTCCTGGGCCGTTTCCATAAGCTTGGAAAGATAACCATAGTCGACGTCGATGTAGATCGTCTCGTAGCCCATTTTTTTTGCGTAATCAAAGAGGGTCGGGTTCTTGAATGTTCGAAAGGCGTCGTCGGGAAATGTGTTGTGGCCGGTAACCAGATAGGCATTGCTGAGGTAGGAATAGGTGCCGGAAGCAACGCAAATTCCGAGATTCTTGAGGCGCCCCTGGGTCTCTAAAGATTGAAGGAACGGTGTGGTGGCGCGCGGGTAGCCGTTCAGGCTGAGATTGCTGCCACGGATTGACTCATCGATGACATAGATGATGCTGTTAAGTGGCCGTTGGGAGGCGGGATATGCCGGCAGGTCTTCACGGGGACCCTGATATTCGCGGAGGGTTTCAAACTCGGAATGAAGTGCCGTACGAAGGAAGGAGGTCAGGGGATTCAGATGGAAATTGCCTTCTGCCGCGTAAAGAAAGAGGGCGTAATTGGAGACGAGCAGGTAGAACGCGGGCAGGAGGCTGAGTGAGAGGGACTTTCGGACGGTGGACCTGACGGGGACGAAAATCAGTGTGGATAGTACGATTGCGTAGGGAAGCGTATACCAGAAGATAAGCGGTTTGAAGAAGCTTGAAATGGCGCCTTCGAAATTGTCGGCGCTGACATTCAGGGCGAGAAATAGGTCGGTGCTGTTCATGAACTGGTTTAGCGTCAGCCAGTAGGAGAATTGGACGACTAAAACGAAAACAAAAAGAAGGAAGGCGACCGCACGGAGAAGTCTGGGGAGAAGAAGGATGAGATAGAAGAGGGCGACCACCTGTAAAAATACCAGCATGAGGGCGCCCGAGAACTTGATGGCGCCCGCGCCAGGGAACAACTGCAGTAGATCCCGGTAATTGCTGAACCTGAAAATGAAATCGATAAGGACAGCGAGCGTCGATGCAAGCAAAGCGGTAATGACACGGGCATGGGGTGCTTGCGTGATGGTGTGATGGGGATATTTTGCTATCAATTACCCTCTTCCCATTTGGTGGCGATGATACCCAGAATGAAGACCAAGGCCGCGAAGGTTCCGATTATCGCGGCGTAATTCAGTGCGGCGGCGTTGTCGTGAAACACCATGGATGCCCGAAGGCCCTCGTTAACATAGTACAAAGGCAGGGCCCTGGCGAATGTCTGCAAGAAGCGCGGCATCATCTCGAGCGGGAAGAAGCTCCCCGAGAGGAACATCATTGGGAATATGAGGGCGTTGGCGGCGGCGGCGGCGCTTTGCGCCTCCTTCACGATGCGGGTGAGTATCAACCCGATTCCAACGAACGTAAAGACGTCAAGCACGATGAACAGGGGGAGCCATGCGTTTATCTGCAATTTGACGTCAAACACGGCGTAGCTCACTATCAGCATTGCCGTGGTGGAGATGACCGCGAGTATGAACTGGTATAGGATGTTCGACAGTACCCAGTCCGAGCGGGTGATGGGCGTGGTGGATAGCTTCCGGATGATGCCCTTCTGCCGCAGCTCTGTGTTCACGTTCACCGTACCGAACAGGCTTGCGGTCATCACTGCCATTGCGATGACGCCGGGGATAAAAAACTCGATGAACCGGTATTTCCGGGTGAGTATCGATATTTCTTCCGTCATGGCGAACGGCGGCTTTCCGGACATCCCCTGGTTCAGCTTGGCGAATATAATGTCCAGAATTCGCATCTTCGTATCCACCGAGTTGGAGCTGGGGTCGTAGACAAACTTGATGGTAACGAATGCATTGGGGTCGCCGAATTGCAGATATCGTATGCAAGATTTTTCATAGTCTTTGGGAATGATGACAACAAGGTTCACCTGGTTGGTCTTGGCGTACTGCGTGGCATCGATGTTGGGGTCGACCTTGGTTACGTTGAACTTTCCGGTAAGGGATAGGGTCTTGGCGATCTCCGCCGTGGTTTGGGTCTGGTCAAGGTCTTGCAAGCAAAGGTCGAAGTTCAATTTGTCCTGGTCCTGGAAAATGGTGCCGAACACGAGTATCAGCAGTATCGGGAAGGTAGTCGTAAAGAACATGGTGGTCTTCTCGCGGTAGAAGCTCTTGAGGCTCACGACGAGGCTTGCGACAACGACGCGAAGGTTCATTCCGCCCCCTTTCCCCCGGAGGTGCCTTCGTGGAGCGCCTCGCCGGTGAGCTTCAGGAAAACCTGTTCGAGGTTGGGTTTTCGAACGTCCATATTGAGCAACGAGACCCCGGCGTCTTCCATGGCGTTCAGTATCTTCCGGATGTCGTCCGTGCCTGTCACCTTCACATTGAGGCTCTTGTGGTTGTTAAGTTCCGGCGCGAAGCCCATCTTCTCAACGACATCAAAGGCTTTTTCACCGATAGACTGCAGCGTGAGGACCAGGTAATCCGCGTTGCTTTCGATGAGCTGTACGGGAGAGTCCATAGCGATGATCTTCCCCTTGGAGATAATTGCGACAGTGTCCGCGAGGAGTTCAGCTTCCTCCATATAGTGCGTGGTGAGAAATACCGTCTTTCCCGCCTGCTTCAGGCCCAGCAGGACTTCCCACACCTCGCGCCTGGCGCGGGGATCGAGCCCTGTTGTCGGCTCGTCGAGGAACACGACCTCGGGGTCGTTCACGAGCGCAATTGCGATCCCAAGGCGCTGCTTCAAGCCCCCGGAGAGATTCATATATTGCTCTTTGGCCTTGTCATTGAGGTTCACGAGCGCTATCAGCCTGTCGATATCGGCGTTCCTGCAACAGAAAAGCCGCGAGTAGTACTGCATGGTCTCCCTGACCGTTATCCTGTCGAACGAGCTGAACCCCTGCGGGAGGACGCCGATGCGGGGGACGATGTCGCGCTTCTTCTTTGTGACGTCCATTCCCAGAAGTCTCACTTTTCCCGATGTGGGTGTGCGGATGGTGTCGATGATCTCGACGGTGGTGGTCTTGCCGGCTCCGTTCGGGCCCAGCAAGGCGAAAACCTCGCCTTTTCTGACGTTGAACGAGATGTCGTTAACCGCCGGCAAATCACCGTAACGCTTGGTCAGTTTTTCGACTTCGATAACGTATTCAGTTTTTTTCGTCATGGATCGATATTCTGCCTCCCGGCACTGGTATTATAATCTTTGCCATCCTCATCTCGTCAAGACTGCCGACTCAAGAGCGCGATGGAAAGCCAACTCTTCGCCTGGGGAAACGAACGCACCCATATGGATTGGCGAGAGCCTATGGGAGACCGTGCCAGGGCCTTCCTCGATAAGCACACTGGGAAAGTATGCCAACCGCCCCCCCCTGTCGATGGATAGATATGGATTTGCAGCGGTGCCACCAGGTGGAACGCGCATCCCATGGCCTTGACAACCGCTTCCTTGATGGACCAGAGCATGGCTGATGCCTTTTCCAGATCTCCCCCCGTCAACCTCAATGCATGCTGGAGCTCCCGGTCATGAAAGACCCGGTGACAGGGGTATTCTCCCCGGAATTCATCGGCCGTTGCCACATCGATGCCGATATCGGAGGCATCCCCGCAAAGCGCGGCCCAGACTTTTCCGCCACCCTCGCTGAAGGAGATGGCCGGGCCCCGATATTCTCCCAACAGGAGATGGGGCCTGCCGAGCGGGTCGCGGACCACGTGAACGGGGAAAGCGGCTCTATCGAGCAGATGCCGGCATTTCCAGAGGGGACGTTCTATCGCCGTAACATGATCCAACAGGATGGAGACCAGGTGATTCTTGTCTTCTGCCCCGTTCGCCCGGCATTTTTTGAGGGGTTCGCCGTCACCCGGCAAGGATGCATAGAATGCCGGTCCCCCGCGATGATCAAAACTCACGGCATGTACGGTTATGCCTTGGCAATCCTTCCCCATATCCGCTCCAATCTTTGCCATGCTGCATTGTTAAGCCTCGGACAAGTAAAATTTGTTCGTGACATCCAGACCGACTCGGTTTCTGAAACCGAGTCGGTCTCCCTATCCCTGAAGACTCAGCCTGAAACCCAGTGCATCACCATATTGGAAATCTGCATGATGATGCGGCCTTGGTCATCAAGTCCTCTGGCGTCCCAAGCCTGGCTTTGCGCGTTCTGCTCCCGCATGCGGGCTTCCAGGGTGATCTGTTCCCCCACCCGGCATTTCCGGGAAAAGCGCATCTCCCCGATCTCCATGGGAATCATGGATCGCTTCTCCGGCATCTTCATGGCGATGCAGTGGAGGCCGGCCAATTGCAAAAGGGCCTCTAAAAGATAGGGCGAGTATTGATAATGCGCGCGCCGCAGATTTTTAAAATCACCTGTCTGCCGGTAGATGGTTCGTCCCCGCATCACTTTCGGACCCGCGCCGTCAAGGCGTTCCAGCACGCGATACCTGCCTTTGAGGCCGGAATGTTTCTTGTACCATTTCAGTATATTTTTTTGATCCATGGGACCCATAGTCAGTTCGTCGGTCCGGACGGGAAAATCCAGAAACCCCTCTCCCAAATATCCTTCTCCGCCGTCGAGGATGACCTGGCCCTTGCAGTGAGGGGTGAAGCGATCTGTCAATCTTCCTGTGGGGGAGATCTCCTGTGTTGCCAGAGAAACCTCGCACAATACCTCCGGGAGACCGTTGCCGATCCGGCGGCAGGAGATCATGGAAGGCCGCGGAACCCTGGGAGGACATTGGATCATGTCCAGGAATTGGATCTGGCGGATCCCTCGCACCTGCAAGTAAGGATACAGGATCCGGGCGGCTTCCATGAATGTCTCCAGAAACATGGCGGCTGAGACCAGGGGATGTTTGATGAACATCAAGGGCCTGTGGTCCTCGATCCAAATATCCTTCTTTCGGGAGAAAGATCTGAAAGCTTCGAGTTGTTCCCGGCGGATGTCCAGGCTGGAGATCCGCTCTATCATGGGAAAGTCCTCGGGGCTGAAGGCCGCGAAACCTCCATCCAGCTCTCCTTTGGGCAAAGGACGGGTCATGTCATTGAGCCTTGCCGTCTTCACGGAGGGCAGTGTCCTCATGAACATTACCCAATCATCGTCGGCCGGGGATACGAAGAGCTCCCGGCAGAAAAGCCCTGCAAGCTCATTTACATGGATGTACGAGGCACCCTTCCTCCGCATTAGCTCCCGTACGTCCGGGTCCTCGGCCATGCCCGCCCCCTCGATAGGGGGAAGCATCAATGCCTTGAACCGGATGGCGGCATTCTTACGCCGAAGGGCCGTGATCAACGCGGACATCATCCGGTTGGCCGCCGCGTAGTTGGTTTGGCCGGGATTCCCCTGGATCGCGGCCGCCGAAGAAAGGCCAACGAAAAACCTCAAATCGGCCTTCTCTGCAGCCTGGAACAGATTCCACGCTCCGAGGAATTTGACGTCCGTGACCCTGGAGAAATCATCCGGAGTCATTTGGGTAAGGAACCCGTCCCTGAGAACTCCCGCGCCGTGAATGATTCCGCGGATCTCGCCATACCGATTTGCCACCTCGCCCATGACGGCACGGACCGCCTCTGAGTCAGTCACATCGCAGGTGTGGTAGGATGCCTCGATTCCTGAAGCGTGCAAATCCGCCAGAGTCCGGGTAATCTTCAAGGCCCTGTCTTTGAAAGCGAAAGCAGCCGAAGGCGTCTGCGTGGGGCGGGGATTTACGGTATTCATGCCGGGATTGAGAGCCGTCCTGCCCAGAAAGACCAGGCGGGGCTTAAAGGGCGCAAGACTGCGGGCAAGGTGGGCGCTGATCCCCGTTGCGCCTCCGGACATGACGACAACGTCTCCAGGGCTCAGATCAAAACTTGGCAGGTCACTGAAGCGCGACGGGATCACGCGTCCCTCGAAGGTGAAAACCCTTCCGTCACGATGCGCCATTTCCACCGTCGTGTATCCCCTGTCCAGAGCGTCGCTTAAGGCAGCGCGAATGTCGGTGTGGCGATCGATTTCCAATGACCGAAACTGGACCGCCGGGTATTCCTGTGCTGCGCTCAGAAACAGTCCCGTCATCCCCTCCACCAGGAGCCGCACCGGTGTTTCGGTATCCTCCCGGGAGTGGATCAGCACGACGAATTTTCTGTCCGGGGTCTGGAGAAATGTTTTCAGGAGAATAAAGAGTCCTCTGATAAGCTGCGCAACATCCTCCATGCTTCTTAAACTTTCCGTCATTTGATGCAAGGAGATAACCATCCCAGCCCGGGACGTCAGGCCCGCTATCCGATCGGCAGCTCCATGGGCTCCTTCGGCAGTGCGGATGTCGAGGCCTGTTTTGCTTGGACCGAAGTTTCCTTGCATGAATGGCAGGGGAAATATGTCAACCCCGTAATCCAGGCGGAAGATGTCTCCGGCGCTTGATGCAATGCGATCCTCACTGTCCGGAGAGAGAAGCAGGAGGGACTCGCCGGCCTCCAATTTCATGCGAATGGAAGGCGGCCGATCGACAGGGACGTAACTGAACACGAGCCGCTTCAGGCTCTCCTCATCCGCTGAGGGCTTCAGGATTTCATCCCGCGCTGCGCCTGGGTCAATAGCCCGGGTGGCCGGCCGCGGCCCGACGTCTTCCTGCCTGGCAAATATTTCAGTGATCTTCAGCGCGATGTCCTTTACGGTGCGGACATGGATAAAATCCTGCAATTCGATAGTGATCCCGAAGTGGTGCTCCGCGGCGTCCATGATAATCGGGAGACGGCTGGAGCGGATGGAAAGATCTTTCCTGAGATCCATATTGGGTTGGATCTCGCTTCTTTCGAAACCCGTAGCATCCATGATGATTCTTATAAGGCGCTCCATGTGATTCGGGTTCTCAGGCGCATCGCCGGGGGCAGGCGTCTCCATAGCTTCGGGGGGCTCCATCCGGTTTTCGGGGGGGAAGGGGCCACCTGTCATGGACTGGATAACCGATGCCGGCGCGTCTTCCGGGAATGTTGGGTTGATTTCCCTTTGAACCTTTAGATGTCCGTGTACGAAAAGCTGGGCAAGTGCTGACTTGCAGGTCAAACTCTCTTCCCGGGGAAGGCAAGTCTGGATGCATGTTGCGTCCGAGAGCGTGTCCGCGATGAGATCGCTCAATATATCGCCTGGGCCGACCTCCATGAAAAGCCGGACTCCGTAGTCGTTCCAAAGCGTCTGCACGTTATGCATCCAGTGGACGGGAGATTCCAGGTGAGCCATCAGAATTCGCCGGATCTCTGCGGGATCGGATGGATACGGCGCCATGGTCGTGTTGGAGATGACGGGAATCTGCGGGGAATGAAACGGGATGGTGGCAACGTACGACTCGAGCTCGTCATGGATGACGCTCATGATAGGGGAGTGGAAGGCCATGCTGACCCGCAGAAGGGTGGAGCGGTATCCCTTTTCTTTCAGTCTGTTACCCAGATTTTTGACTGCTTCGGTGTTGCCGCCCAGAACGACCTGTTTCGGTGAATTGATATTGCTGATATGGACATCGTCCCGTTCCAGGGTCATCTCTTTCAGTAGTTCCAGGGGGGCGTCCGTGGCCGCCATGACCCCCGGGTCCACGTGCATGGCAGCAGCCTTGTCCATGCAGAGGGCCCTCTTATTCACAATTCGAAACCCATCCTCAAGGGAATAGACGCCGGCCAGGCACAGGGCGGTCAGCTCGCCCAAGCTGTGGCCGGCCATCGCGACCGGGTGGATGCCAAGTGAGAGCAGGTATCGTGCCATGGCGTATTCCAGAACGAACAGGGCCGGTTGCTGCCACCGGGTCTTTTGAAGGTTCTCCTCGCGATCGTGGAACAAGAGGTGAAGGAGGTCGAAGTCCGCTGCAGCCGCAGCCCGATCCATCCACTTCTTGATGACGGAAAAGGATTCGTAGAGATCCCGCCCCATTCCTGCATAGTGGGTGCCCTGTCCGGGAAATACCAAAGCGAGCGGTAGCACCGGCAGATTCTCGGCGTTCATGAAGATCCCCTGCTGGGCCAGGGATCTCAATGTCCTGGGCGTAATGATTCCGTCTTCTGTAAGGAGATGGCGCGATCTCTCAATGACAGTGAGCGCCACTTCTTCGGATTCCGCCACGACGGCCATCCGGCAGTGACGGCCGTCCATCCGGGTCCGGAAGAAAGAGATCCCCTGAAGCTCAGGGGTCTCACCTTCGGGGGAGACAAGGATCGTGGCCGCTTCATCCACGGACTGCTCCAACTGCACCACGTAGTTGGAACCTCCAAACCCGAAAGCATTGACCTGAAGCCTTCTTAACCGGCCGGCCTTGCACTTCCAGTCAAGCGGTTCGGGGGCGATGAAGAGACCCGATCCTTCCAGGTCAATTTCCGGGTCTGGATGCGTATAATTGAGGGTGGGAGGGAAAACCCCCGCCTTCATGGCCATGACGCCGCGAATGAGGCTGTTGATGCCCGATGCGCCCAGTGTGTGCCCGATCTGGGATTTGAATGAGGTAATGACTGTGCGATTGGAAGAATGAAAGAGCGCCTTCAGGGCACGGACCTCCTCCACGTCCCCTTGCCGGGTGCTCGTGGCATGACATTCCACCAGATCCACCGCATCGGGTCCATAGGGTGTCCCCTGGAAAGAGGCGCGGATGGCGATCTCCTGGGTGATATTGGAGGACTCCACCATTCCCAGATGGTTGTTGCTCGCTCCCATGCCCGTGATGACGGCGTAGATGTGCGCTCTTCTTGCGCGAGCCAGGCTTTCCCGCTCGATAATGATCATTCCCCCGCCCTTGCCCAGGACCATCCCGTCTCTTTCGGCATCGAAGGGGCGGGAGGTTTCATGAGCGGGTCTTTCCTTCCCGGACAGCCCGAAAAGGGCGCCCAGGGCGGAGAATTCCAGAAAATGCATGCGACTCAGATTCTCCTCGCCCCCTCCGACGATGGCTGCATCGATGATGCCGGTCCGGATCATCTGGATGGCGCTGTGAAGTGCGACCAGTGAGGTCGCGCAGGCTGCAGAGACGGAATGACTGGGTCCCATGAACCCATACCGGTTGCAGATAAAGCCGGCCGCCGCGCAGTTGAGTCTGCCCAGGAGTGTGGTATCGTCCGGGGCCAGGCGCCCGGATTTCACCTCGCGTTCGGCGGCGCTCATCTGATCCGGACTGAGGTGAAGCGCCCGATTGATATCGGCCAGGATGTCGTGAACGTGCGCCCTTATGATTAAATCGGTGAAGGTTGCCGCCGTTTCTCCGGAGTTCTGGGAGACAAGGACCGCGATTCGCTCCCGTGGGATGTTCGACGCCAGGATGCCGGACTCCCGGATGGCCTTGTCCGCCAGCCACAGGGTGAGTTTTGTGGCATCAGTCATGGTTCGGAAATCATGCGGGGGAATTCCGAGTTCACCTCGGGAGATATGAACGTCCAGGAAGGCGCCCACCTTGCAGTAAGTCTTGTCCGGAGCAAACGGGCGGGGATCGTAAAAAAGAGTGTGATCCCACCGGGAAGACGGCACCAGGGTAATCCCGCTTTTCATGGCCAGGCTTGCCGCCCAGACCACTTCCGGACTATCCCCCAGGGTATTGAGAATACTCATTCCGGTGATGGCAACCCTTTCGTGGGCGTCTTTACGCGGCGCGGGTTGCTTCAGTCCCTGGCCAATCCCGCGGGATGGAGGTTTCATGGGGCGCGAAGCGCCGGGTGAAGGTTCCGGCATTCTCTCGATGGAACTCCCAGGCTGATGCAGGAAAAGTTGTCCTTCGGCCAATTCGCGATGGAAGGACGGCAGATTCAGGACCTTACTGATAAGGCCGGCGCAGGCCCCACTCATGAATTGCCCGCGTTCCAGGCAGGCCCGCTCATCCAGATGCGCTCCGCCGGGTCTGTCCATGCCACGGGCTGCGGTGAAGAGGCTCCCCGCAGTCATCTCTTCAATTCTCGTCCGGAAGGATCGCTCGTCTGGGTGGCCCGCTGCAAAGTCCCTCTCCAGGGATAAAACCGCAGCCGCTCTCGGGGTCCTCAAGGATCGCACCCGAAGTCCGGTGTCCCGGCCTGAAACGACCGTTCCTCCCGGAGGCGAGTCCAGGATCATCCGCTGATAGAGCGCTGTCAGAGCGCCCGTTTCTGTGATTTCCCGTGTGGAGAGATACGCGGTGCCCATCTGGATGGCATCCGCTCCGAGCATGGCCGCGATGAATGCAGACTCCCGATTGAAGATTCCCCCGGCAAGAATAATGCGACAATTTTGGAACAGGGATGGCTTAAGCCGTTTCAGATCCAACACCTTTTGAGCAAGGGTGAGTGTGCTATGGCGGCCCACGTGCCCGCCGGCCTCATATCCCTCGCAGATCACATACCGGACGCCGGCTTCAAGGGCGAGCCTCAGCAGTGCCTCATCCGGGGCGATATAAATGACCTCCAGTCCGTATTTCATCAATTCCCTTAAAGGGGAGAGATCGCCTCCCGCGATCACCACAAAACGGGGCTGGTGTTTCTTTATCCAGGCCAGTTGGGTCTCCCTGAAAGGGTTCTCCGCCAGAGAGACGATATTCACTGCATAAGAGCGTCCGCCCATGATCTCCGGTAGGTGTCCCAGCCTCCGATCAAGGGTTTCCGCATCCATCATGCCAAGGGCGATGGTGGGCAAACCGCCGGCTTCGGCAACCCTTGAGGCAAACTCAGGGACATCCGTGATCCAGGTCATGGCTCCCTGGACAAAGGGATATTTGGTTCCCATCTCTGCGGCTACAGGGCTGTCCAAAAAGCAATCCTTTTTCACAACAGCCTGACGGCATAAGCTGCGAATCTCGTCCATGAAGGAATTTACGGCTGCCTCGCTTCCCGTTCCAAAACGCTCAGCAAAGTACGCAGCAAAGGCGGCCTCCACACCCAGGGGGATGATCTCATCCTGGCCGAAACAACTCTCCAGAGGGTGGAGTGTCCCGGTACGCACTCGAGTCTCGAAGGATCGGCGGCTTTCCTCCGTGATCCTTGCTCCGCACAGCGAGTTTTCGAAGCTTTTGATCTCCTTGAACGCGATCGAGTTTCCCTTGTTGAAAAGGCGACAAGGAACCTGCAAGTCCAGGCCGACCAGATCGGTGGAATCCAGGCGGAGGTTGGCGAGCCGCCGGCGTTGAAGATCATCAACGGCAACCAGGTCTGTCAGCCAGTGGACACTCTCGAAGACGATCCCCGTGGCCCCGGTGGATAGGAATGCCGCCGCCGCCTCAGGTGTGGAGACGCTTCCCCAGATGAGGATGTCCAGAGACTTCGAGGCGTTGCGCAGCATTTCCTTGACCGTTGAATAGAGAGCCAGGGTCGTCTCACCACTCACGAATCCGGATGCTTCGCATCCTTTCAGGACGATGCGCCCAATTCTCGAGCTATCTGTCAAAATAGTCGTCAGGAGATTCAGGTCTCCGATAATCGGGAAGCAACGGTAGACTTCCGGCAATTCCCTCAATCTCTGTAGAAAAGTGGAAAGATCTCCCCGGAAAAACTGCGGGTGACATTCGACCCAAAGGTTTTGGACGCCTGTTTTTGGTAACATCTGTCCCAAAGACAGATCCATAAAGGCAGTGGCTGAAATCTTAATATCCCTGACCTGGCCGGCAGGGTCGGCTTTTTGCAGGGAAGATTGGAGCGCATCCACCCCCATCATGGAAAAATCGAAGATGGCCCTGCTCCCCGTTCGATGCGCCATTTGAATTACGGATGGGATTATCTCCTCGGGCCGCCAGACGAAAGCGATAATGGGAACTCGATGTTCAACCAACATTTACAGACCTCTGCTTCAGCGTCATACATTCTCCTGTTAATAGCAATTCGCCGGTTGGATCAATCCCGGTATGGACAAGTGTCAGTGCGATCGTCAGTGTTTCAAATTCAGGTACCACGCGGTGGCATCGCTCCCGATTCCTATCTGGGCAAGCTGGTGTAAATCCGCCTCCAGAACTTCGGGAGTGCTGAATTCCAGTGTGCGGTATTGTGTATCCGTCCAAACACGGAGCGTCCGGCCCCATAACTTCGCTTCCTGCGGCAAGGTGAGGCGAATGCGGTGGATCAGGTGGATGCCGGCCATCGCCGCTGTCTCCATTACCAAATCGGTGCAGTTGCTGGTCCTCAGTCCGAACTGGTCGTACTTGCGCTGCATTACGTATTCATAGATCATTTGATACCGTCGTCGGGCAATCGGCATTCTCCAGACGAACGTGGGGGGGCGTTTGGGCTTGCCGATCTGGAATTGGCCATCGGACATCGTCTGCCATAAATAAGCGATGGGATTGGGATCCCCCTCCCGAACCCTCTGCATCACGCCATCATGGTAACGCGGCTGATTCCGCCCGAAGTTGCCGATGTGGCCGAATTCCAGACGATTCCCGGGACTTTCCAGAATGATCCAACTATGCGCCGAAGGGCGCTGCCAAATGGAGAAGAGAAGTGACGACGCATCGCTGAAGTCCCAATTGGCAGGTTCGGTCAAGATATAAAGAAAATACCCCTCGTCCCCCACAGGAGTTCCGGTGGCGGGATCCAGGTCGGCATCAGGGGCAAAGCGGCACCCGATCACGACAGGCTGGGCACTCCAGCCATCGGGTTGCATCGGAGCGTGGATCCGATGGGCGCAACCGGCCGCAACTCCCGTCAGCAATATCACCCCCACGAGAAGCTGCGTTCGATATAAGCGTTTGGTTACTTTCCTGTTCATTCGATATTTCTCATTTGGCCGTTGTCGACAGAACGGTCGGCTATCGATTTTCGGAAGCATTTCAGAAATCCGGTGTTTGATTATAAAGACTTTCTGAATATGCGATATTTCTTGTATATTTTGGCACCGGCTTCCTCTATCAGAGAGTTGATCGACGCGTTGTCCTCCAGGGTCCAGCCCAGCTCCAGGTAGCGATATTTTTCTTTCTTCCTCACTACCTCATATATGTGGTGGAAGGCCAGCATGGGGAGCCCCAATTGTTGGTACTTCTCCTTGACACCAAACATCAACAATCGCAATCCGTTGATCTCCCGCCGATACATGAGGTACTTCAGCAAGCCCAGCAGACCGAACCGCCCGTTGAGACGCTTGAGCAAAGGGTTGATGTCAGGAAAAATTACACAAAACGCTGCGGGTTCATCACCATAATAGATAAAGAAAACCATGTCGGGATCCACGAATTCCATCACGCTCTTTTTAATGTCGTGCATCTCATGATCGCTCAGGGGGACAAACCCCCAGTTACCGGACCAGGAGGCATTGTATATCTCCCTGATGAGAGCAAACTCGGCATCCGCATCCTTTGGACGAGACCGCCTGATATGGATACCTCCTTTTTTGGCGATCCATTCAGCAAGGTGATCCATCCATTCGGGAAGCCGGTAATCGCCATCTATCAGGAAGGCCAACAGATCCTTTTCTTTGACGAAACCGCACGATTCGACCAATCCCGGGTAGTACGGCGGGTTGTAAGGCATCATGATGGCAGGCGGATAATTGAAGCCCTCAATGAGCAGCCCCAACTCGTAATTGGTGGAGGGGTTGAGTGGGCCTCGTATGAAGGTCATTCCCTTCCGGCGAACCCACGTCTCCACGGAAGAGAAGAGGGCCGCAGCGACCTCCGGATCGTCAGCACATTCGAAGAATCCCCAAATGCCCATCTGTTCGCTGTGAAACTCGTTATGATGGCGATCGATGATGCCCGCGATCCTTCCCACCGTCTCCGGGCCACGACGGGCCAAAAAAAGGATGCGCTCGGAAAATTCCCAGAAAGGATGCTTGCAGGGATCCAGCAACCGGCGAACCTCTTTTTTAAGGGGGGGGATCCATTTGGGGTATTCCGCATAGATTTTCCAAGGCAGATCGATAAAGTCCTTGAGCTCAGATCTACTTTCCACAGGAATGATTTCAATGCCGGCCATGATTACTCTTTATGAAAGGTTATCCCAGAAACATCCTGACGATATCGTTATAGCCAATTTTCGTTTTTGTACCAGGCGACGGTTGATTCAGCTCCCCGGGCAAGAGAAATCCGGGGCTCGAAACCCAATAAAGTCCTGGCCTTTGTAATATCGCAAACCCAGTTCTGCTGGATCATTTCCGCTGCCTTGCCTCTGTTCATGATGGAAGGCTTTCCGGAGACTCTGGAGAAACATTCCGCAAAAAAGGCCATGCCGAATAGTATCTGTTTGGGAATGCGGAGCCGCAGCGCGCTGATCTTCATGGCTTGCGTGAAAATATCGCCGATTTCCGCCATCGGGTAATCCTGGCCATCAGAGATAAAAAAAATATCCCCGTGCTCTGATCGGGCGTCGGCAGCTAATAGAATTGCTCGGACGAGATCCTGGACATGACACATGCTGATGTGTTGATCGATACCGGAAAGACAAGGAATGATATTCCTGGAGAGACACTTGAAAAACGCATAGAAGCCTTTGTCCCTGGGTCCATAAACGGCACAAGGCCGCAGGATAAGCAGCGGAAGCTCATGGGAGTGGGACAAAGCCAATTGCTCTCCCAGCAATTTGCTTTTCCCGTAAGGCGAGACCGGTTCACAAGCGTCGGTTTCCTTTTTCTTCCCACCGATCCGACACGGACCTGCTGCTGCCTGGCTTGAAATATGGATGAATTTATTGAGACGGGGATTGATTTCGATGCAGGCTTTGACAAGGTTCTCCGTTCCCAGGGCATTTACTTCGAAATACGTTTTTTCTTTGACTGCCGTTGTCGCACCCGCAAGATGAAACACCTGATCGATGTCTTTCACGGCTTGTTTTAGAGAATGCTTATCCTGGCAATTTCCGACGACAAACTCAACGGGGAAGTCCTTCACCCACCCTAAATGCTTCTTATCCCGAACAAGGCATCTGACTTGGGCTCCGCGTTGAACGAGGGCTTCCACCAGGTGGCTCCCAATAAATCCTGTAGCGCCTGTTACCAAAACCTTCAATGATTATTCCCTTTAAAGATAGTAAAAATTTTAAATAACATACATCCGATTGACTGTCAAAAAACGACATATTTCTTTAAAGGGAACCGCGTGTGGAATCGGCAATTTTATCAACCGTGGCCTACCGCCTGCGTACCCAGTCGCAACAAAGACAGGTCGGAAACGCGCTATAATCCGACTTCCCAAAGTTACTCCTGATCCGGGACAACACAGGCCCATTCCAGATTTCCATGACAGTCTGGGAGTTCAGATCTCCTACGCCCTGAACGCCATTGTAATCCACGCAACATGTAACGGCTCTGCCGTCCCAGAGCACCGACAGGGCTGACCAGGGGTAAAAACAGACAGACACTATTTTTTCTCCCAAACGGTTGTAAGCTCTCCCGCCTCCAAAGTTGTCCAAAGCGCAGAAATTCAGGCAGTCGCCCGCCCTTTTATCCAGGACAGAGTGCCACAGAGATTGAAATTCCTTTGTCTTGCCCCCATTGGCTTCCTGAGGCAGATATTGAAGAATCAATTTCGGAGTTCTTTTGTTCAGATCCTTTCTTATCCTCACAAACTCCCTGATGTTGTCAAGCGCCACATTGAAATCAAGCCGTCTCATGGTGGCGCGATACGATTCTTCGTCGGTGCCGTAAAAACTGATCTTCATCACGTCCAACCCCGCGTTAATGATCTTTCTGGCTATCTCGGGGAACAGTAGCGAAGCATTGGTAACAAGATAGGTATGCTTTATCCCGCAGGCTTTTGCGAGCATGATTCTTTCCGGTAACGACTCATCCAGCAGCGGTTCTCCAAACCCGTGCAAATGCACGACGGGTTTTCGTTTCACGCTGGACACTTCTCGTATGATTTTCTCGAACAATCCAAACTCCATGAAGCCGCGTTTTCGGCTCAGTGTCTCGCGGGGGCACATGACACACTGCGCGTTGCAGCAGTTTGTATTCTCAATCAGGATCACGGCGGGCAATGGAAGATGGTATCGGTAGTACGGATAAAAGACCAAGGGAGTCTTGGCCAATGACAACAAACACTTGGTAATCTTGTCTCGTGCATTGAGAATCATGATGCCTCTTCGATCAAGGTAACGCAGCTATTTTACTGATACTGATTTATTCGACAAGTAATCCTGTATGATATTTCGTGCCAATAGTCAAATCCAAGCGACTCAGGGCTGGATGGGATAATGGGCCTTATGAAAGATCTGGCCGGATAGTTTCCAAAAGCGGTTACCCTGTTATTCATCGAGAATCCGGCGGCAGACATTGGCGATGTTCAAGGCCGCCGAGTGGTTCTGAAGCGGCAGCAGTCGTCGCAATTCGTCAATATCAAAGTCCGAGTATGTCTCCTTGCCGAGTGCAACGCCGACGAAGGCAGTCGATGAAAAGCGGGTGATCAGGACATTGCAGTTGGCGATCATTTCTTCCGCACTCCCCGTTGCGAACACCAAGGCTCCCGGAGCGTGCGCTCTGATTTCCCGGGTTGCGCGCCCGATATTTTCGGACGGGTGAAGCTTGAAGATAAGCTGTCGGCCCCCGGCGATCTCCACAGCCCTTCGTATGAAAGCCATGCGATCCTCGCGCCGGAATACCTCCCGCAGCGCGGACGTGCAGGCCAGCACATAGTGCCTGTAGGGAAAGTCGTTCGTGCAATATCGCCGGCAGTCATCGAAATTGGGTATTCCCGTAACGACGATCTTCTCGGAGCGCACGCCTTTTCGGATGAATAAATCGCGGTATCCTTCGCTTGCCACACAGAAAGCCGCGTATGCATCGCTGAGGCCGGTCATCGCCGTATCCGCCATCCATCGGGGAAGGAATCGGAGACGCTTGACGAGATGATACATAACGGATTCCGGGTCGATAATCCCCTCCTGAACCAGTACGATCCTGTTGTCTCGAATGTTCTTCTGGAGGTAAACGTCCGAGCAGGTAACCACCAGGTCGTAGGGACGATTCTTTCCCTGGTAGTCGATGGGGAGGTCATGATTCTCCAGATATGTCCGGCAGCGTCCCGCCACCTTGTTACCTGCGATCGTGAACTCGGTCAACCCGAGTCTTCGAAGAATTTCGTCAAAGCCGTGGCAGTAGAAAGGCGAGAAGGAATGCTCATAGTCGGAAAGGTGCTTGGAAATCTGGTGCATTTGGGATGTCTGATTCATCGACCCGCAGATGAAGAAGATTTTTTTTCTCATTCGTCTCCTTATTGTTTCTTCATGATCCACATCGGCGTTGAAGGCCCAGTAAGTATTGCGGTTGGTGCGGTTGATGGGCATGCGGATGGAGCCGTAGCGGAACAGGAGGCCATCGGTGGCGGTGATAAAAATCGGTTTAAGAATTATTAGATATCACCTGTCGTGAATGTTGTCAAAAGCATTTACGTGCAGGCAATTCGCATGTTATGCTTCGATCCAGTCTGTTCTGGCAATTGTCCGCGGCCTTAAAACTCCATCCGCGCGGAAACTTTCAGCAACTGACGGATGATGGTACCGATCCGGTCCGTAACGCGTCAGGCGAGGTAGCGGCGGTGATTGGATAAAAGAGGGGCAGTTGAGACGTGGGTGAAAAATTCAAGAAAGGCGAATCAATATGAAAAAAATCGGAATGATGCTTGGCGGAGGAATTCTTTTGGTTGTTGTGCTCTCCGGATGGTGGCTCTTCAGTCGACCCGAACGCGGCACGACTGGGTCGGTCAGCACGCAGTTTCGCTGGCTCGGGCCCAACGACAAGATCGTGATCGACGGCTTTGACGACCCCAAGGTCCAGGGTGTCGCCTGTCATATCTCCCGTGCGCAAACAGGGGGGGTGAAGGGCGAATTGGGCGTGGCGGAGGACTCCAGTGATGCCAGCATCGCCTGTCGTCAGGTCGGCCCGATCAAGATCATTGGCGAGCTCAAGGACGGCGAGCGGGTCTTCGACGAGCATCGCAGCCTCGTGTTCAAGAAGCTTCAGGTCGTTCGCTTTTTCGACCGCGAGCGAAATGTGCTGGTATATGTGGCGTACAGTGATCGGGTTATCGCGGGTAGCCCGAAGAACAGTATCAGCACGGTACCGATCATGGGGTGGCAGACGCCATAATCGGACAGGGAAGCAGGACAACGACTCTCAATCATTGTAGGCGAATAAAAAGAGGGCGAGAGAAAATCTCTCGCCCTCTTCGCGTTTTTCTTGAAAACCGCTTTAGGATTTTACCTTCTCTGTCTCCTCAGATAATAAATCGATATAAGCCCCCCAAGCACCATGAAGATGATCATGCCCCACTCGGAAAGCGTGGGAACGGCCGTGGTAGGTGTAGGTGTAGGTGTAGGTGTAGGTGTAGGTGTAGGTGTAGGTGTAGGTGTAGGTGCAATGGTCGTCAACGTATGGACCTGCAAGCCCGTGCAGCCGTTTTGGTCTGTGGCCGTGACCGTGAAAGTAAACGTGCCGATCGCGGTCGGTGTTCCCGAGATAAGGCCGCTGCTCGTGATTGGTGACAGCCCAGTCGGAAGCGATCCGGCTGTCATGGTGAATGTATACGGTCCTGTTCCGCCGCTGGCCGTGATTGTCTGGCTATAGGGGTTGTTCACAGTTCCTGGCGGAAGAACCGTCGGCAAGAGCGTAATGGTCGGACAAGCGGCAGGATTGATGACCAAGGTGTATTGCTGCAAGCCCGTGCAGCCGTTTTGGTCTGTGGCCGTGACCGTGAAAGTAAATGTGCCGATCGCGGTCGGTGTTCCCGAGATAAGGCCGCTGCTTGTGATCGGGGACAGCCCGGTCGGAAGCGACCCGGCTGTCATGGTGAATGTATACGGTCCTGTTCCGCCGCTGGCCGTGATTGTCTGGCTATAGGGGTTGTTCACAGTTCCTGGCGGAAGAACCGTCGGCAAGAGCGTAATGGTCGGACAAGCGGCAGGATTGATGACCAAGGTGTATTGCTGCAAGCCCGTGCAGCCGTTTTGGTCTGTGGCCGTGACCGTGAAAGTAAATGTGCCGGTCGCGGTCGGTGTTCCCGAGATAAGGCCGCTGCTTGTGATCGGGGACAGCCCGGTCGGAAGCGACCCGGCTGTCATGGTAAATGTATACGGTCCTGTTCCGCCGCTGGCCGTGATTGTCTGGCTATAGGGGTTGTTCACAGTTCCTGGCGGAAGAACTGTCGGCAAGAGCGTAATGAGCGGACAGGGCACGGAGACACCGTTGCCATCCAGCGTCACTGCACCATTCCGCGCCAAAGCTCTACCGGACATGTTTGCGCCGGTATTTAAGGTGATGCTCGTCAGCGCGAGAATGTCCCCTGCGAACGTAGTGGTAGTACCAAGAGTCGCGGATGAGCCGACTTGCCAGAACACGTTGCGGCTTAAAGCACCATTGATCAAGGAAATAGACGAATTGGTTGCAGTCGTGAGAGTGGTTCCTATCTGGAAAATAAAGACTGCACTGGAGTCGCCCAGGGCGTCGAGGGTGAGTGTTCCCGTCAACTGAGCCGACGTCGAAAAACAGTAGACGCCGGGTACGAGAGTCATTCCACCCAGATCCTGACCTGTCAAGTTGGTGTTGCATGCCTTGCCTGCGAGGTTGTTGTACGCGATGGTAAGATCAAGCTGAGCCTGAGCCGCGACCGCATCACCTGCGTGTATTGTGTAGGGTGGTGTAACGGTCCCTGGAGGGAAGCCAGTCACCGCGCTACCTGGACTGACACCAACGTTTCCGTTGATAATGACGCTCGATCCGGTATTGGTCACCGTAGAGCCAGCCAGCACTGCGAAGCTCTCCGCTGTGCCCAGTGATGGCGCAGTCGCGGCCAGTGCTGCGTCGATTTGCACCAATGAAAGAAGCGCAACAAATCCCAAGCTTGTTATGAAACACAAGCGCAGCATATCCTTAAGGATATTTTTTATGCCTGTAACCATTAATTTCTCCTTTCTTGCGAATCGTTGATAATTGTAGAATCGTTGATAATTGTAGAATCGTTGATAATTGTGGATTCGTTGATAATTGTGGATTTGCTATTTGTGAATGTCTAAAATGGATTCGTAAGCATAATATAGAATATCTGGACAGTGTCAATATTTTTCCAGTAAGTCAATATTGGCATAACAAAAAAACAGAACCAGAGAATAAAATGAGTCAAAAAAAGTGGAAAAAAATGGCAGTTGGATTAGAAAGGTAAAAAGATTCACCGGCGCTGTATCTTCACCGGAATGGGTTTCATGAAATCTTGTTTCCTGAAACGACTGTACATATAAAAGCCGATCAAAAAAGGTTCCGCGCGAATCAGCATGTTGTCGGTGAATCCCCAAAGAAATTGATATATAAAAAATTTAAGCCTGCTGATGGTCTCGATACCCTTGCCCATGAATATCTCAGTCAATTGCTCCGCCCCCAGAGAAAACACATAGATAAAATGGACAACGACAAGCAGCAAGGCAGCCTCTGTATATGCCCGGCGTCTTCGGGTGATAAAAAGGCAAAGGGAGGCCATGATCGAAAAGGTCAAAGGCACATTAAACGTATAGGAAGAGGTCTTGAAAGCCAACTCGACGACAAGATCTTCTTTTCGCATCGATCGGCAAAAACTAATATAAATTGTATCTTTTTCCTGCCGGATTTTTTCAACGACAACACCCTTCAGTTCAGCAACAAGCCTTGATGCCGTGGCAGTGATAACATATCCGTAGATATCTTTGATCTGTATCCAGAGGAACAGCGAGATCAGATAGGCTGATAGAAAAATAAGCACCGATTTAAAGATGAGTGATTTGTGGAGCAACTTTTCCCGTGGATTTCACATATTCCAGGTAGATAAAGAAAACGCCGAGAGAAATGGCGATCATCATCCCCTGTGCAATATAGGTATGGATATATTCAAATAGATTCCTGGCATGGATTCCGGAATAAGCCAGCCCCACAATCCTCAGAATATTTACAATTTGTATCACGACAAAGCCCGCAGCAATGCCTAAGAGTTTTTTCTTCCAAGAGGAGGGAAAGGCGATGACGGCTACCGAATAGATCATGACCGCCTCCAGCCCATTACAACCGAATTTTACATCCAGAGAAATTGAAAAAAGCTCGATGATCGAACCCTGACAGGTGGATGCGATGCCCAGAACGGAAAGAATACTTGCGGTTATCGCCACGATCGCCTGTGTGTAAAGTCCGTTGACATCAATCAGTTTCAGGATGGGATCGAATCCGATCAAGATGAAAAACGCACCCATAAGGATTAGATAGGTGAGGGCAAAACGCCTGAGGCTAACGTCCCTTTCTCTTTCCTGCCCCCCTTTTTGTTTAACAAGATTTTTTCTTTTGGGTGCCATTGTCGAACTTTATACCGCAAAGACAATTTTTTCAAATCAAATCGTCGATAGGAGGAGATTGCCGGGTTATTGAACGGAAGCGTTGAAACGTACATATTAAAATAAAATTATGAGTATGCAGAGAATAATACTTTCGCCACCTGAAGCACAAATGAACTCAATAAAAAGGTTATATATGACCTCTGGTTAAGTATGACCTTTTTTATAGGGGTGTTAATTGCAGCCATGAAACGCATATTTAAATAATTAGTCATAAAAATCAGAATGATGGGTGATTTAATGATGAATGTTGGAACCTGGCACAAAAATTGAAGTTATAGAATTACTGAAAAGGAATATCTTGTAGAAATTAATGCGTTACAGGATTGGGTAGACAGGGTTGGAAATTCCTGAGCTGTAAAAGGGATTACGATACAATCCAATGATTCCAAATTTAAAGACAGGAGGAAAGAAATGAAGAATGTAATTGCATTGTCAGTGTTAATGGTTTTTGGATTAGCCTTGTTTTCGGGCTGTGCTTCCATGCAAACTTGGCCGGATAATGAAAGAAGTGCAGAGAACAGGATGACTGTAATCCAGGAGAAGATTGGGGATGGGCTGAAAACCGGCGCGCTTACCCCCGATCAGTCCCAGGCATTTCTGACGAAACTGAAGGGTATTCGAACGGACTATACGGCGCTAAGAGACAGAAGTGTCTACCGGAACGAGTGGGAAAACCTTCTTGATAGAATGGATGCGCTTGAGGATGAGATCAACAGGGCGATGGTCCGGACCACAAGAATTGAAGAACCAAAAAGTGGAGACAGGATTGTCGCACTTCAAAAAAGAATTGATGATGGAAGAATCAGCAAACGGTTGTCTCTGACAGAGGAGCGGGATTTTCAATCCAGACTGGACTCCATTCGGCGTGATTATATGAGGATGACGGAAGGAGGCAGATACATCGCGCATGAGGAGGGAGCCGACATATCCCGCAGGCTCGATTCATTGGAAACGGATCTGAACCGGACCACAAGAATTGAAGAACCAAGGAGTGGAGACAGGATTGTCGCACTCCAAAAGAGAATTGATGATGGAAGAATCAGCAAACGTTTGTCTCTGACAGAGGAGCGGGATTTTCAATCCAGACTGGACTCCATTCGGCGTGATTATATGAGGATGACGGAAGGAGGCAGATACATCGCGCATGAGGAGGGAGCCGACATATCCCGCAGGCTCGATTCGTTGGAAGCGGATTTAAATCGGTTACGGTAGATTTTTCAGAAAATCGGCGGATAGGGTTGTAGGACTGTAAAAACGATTTACAGATATTATTTGCCTTGGTTACATTTATTAACAGTGCAATCGTATGATTGCACATCTTAAGGCAGGAGGAGTAATATGAAAAAGGCTATTTTTATGACAGTGTTAATGGTGTTTGGATTGGCGATGGTTTCGGGTTGCGCCACGATGACGGGCGAAACTGCAGGTGAGAAAATCGATGACTCATCGATTTATACGCAAGCTACTGCAATAATAGTTAATGACCCGGATGCTCATTATTTAAAAGTCGAAGTGACGGTTACAAAAGATGAGGTTGTGCTTACCGGTTTTGTGAATAATCCAGCGACCGAGAAACGGATTGTAACAAAGATCAAAGAAATCAAAGGTGTGAAAACCGTGAAGAGTCTCTTGAAAATAGAAAAGAAATAATAAATGGATAAGGGGCATTCCGCGAAAGCACTCTCCATATATCCTGAATTATCGGAATGTCCCTTCAATTTCGAGTTTTATGACCTCACACTGCCCTATGAGAGAGAATCAATTCTTTCTCCTTCAATGTGCAGCTTGAAAGGAGAAATACTATGCCGCTGGTTCAATTAGTACTTGTTTTGGTTGTCGTTGGGGTGATTCTATGGGTGATTAACAATTACATACCGATGCAGTCCACCATAAAACAACTCCTCAATGCCGTTGTGGTTATTGCGGTTATTCTCTGGCTTTTGAGTGTTTTCGGACTCATCGGAGACATCTCAAGGATTCGTATCGGGAAGTAAAGCGTCTGAAAATCCGCTCAATAAACCGGAAAGGAGTTTGTAATGAAGGACAAACGAAAAGCATACGAAGACAAGCTCGAAGCGCAGTTCGAGGAATGGAACGCGCAGATCGCTCTGCTCAAGGCCAAGGCGGACAAGGCCAAGGCCGATGCGAAGATCGAATACTATAAAAGCATCGAAGCGCTGGAGCACAAGCAAAAAGAGGCTGGGACAAAACTGCACGAGCTGAAGACCGCCGGAGATGAGGCCTGGGAAAGCCTCAAAACAGGCGCGGAAAAAGTCTGGGATGAAGTCAAGACAGCCTACCACAGTGCGGTCTCAAAGTTCAAATAAGCCAGGATGCCGGACCCATCGGTCCGGCTGTTTGACGCCCCTTATTTGTGTCAAAAAAAAGGAGGATGAAGTGACCATGCTGCTGCGTATCACCACCTGTCTCAATGTTACCGGTCGCCTGTGCGCCGCCTCACTCTGTCTCATGCTCCTTTTCCCATCTCCCCCTGCGGTGGCTAAGGACAGGGCCGGCGATGAATTTCTGACCGGTTATGTTGCCTCCATCCTCGAGCGGGACCTGCACTGGGAGAGAGACAGTTATATTTTGAAGATTGTCAACGGGGTTGCTACGGTTACCTTGTTTAAAGAGGATCCGATGCGACAGGAGGCTGCCGACAAGCAACTGCGCGCTATCGACGGACTTCAGGGGATAACGATTGTGGTGAAGCCCGCGGACGCCGCCAAGCCGGAAGCGGTAAGCAGTTTTATGGGGATAACCCGCGAAGGGGAAGCCTTTCCAACGGGCGACCTGTTCCGGCCACTCATCGCCGACCCGAAGCAGCCGCAGTTCTTTGTCGACATCAACAGCTTCAGATCGCTGGGTGTGCGATACACCATGGCGTCAGTCGGCTTCGGAGAGACATTCGGCATGTACAGATTCTTCGGAAGCCGCGAGGGGAACGGCCTGCAACTTAGCGTGGAAGGCGCCCTGTTCGCTCAATTCAACCTGGATGCCCCTTCCTCCGACCTCATCAACGCGGATTACACCATCGGCATTCCCGTCACCTACCGGTATGGCGACAATTCGCTCCGCTTCCGCCTTTATCACCAAAGCTCGCACTTGGGGGATGAATTACTCCTGAGTGCGAATCATCCGGAACGGATTAACCTCAGCTACGAAGCCACTGAGCTCATCTATTCCCGCGACTGGCGCGAATGGCGAGTGTACGGCGGCGGTGAGTACTTGGTCCACAAGGAGCCGTCAGATCTAAAGCCAATGATCGCACACTGGGGGATCGAGTATAGCGGCAGCAAGCCGCTTGTGTGGAACGGCAGGCCGATTGCCGGAGTGGACATGAAGTGTTTTGAGGAGAATAACTGGGCCGTCGATACCAGCGTCAAGGCCGGCCTCGAGTTCGGTCATCCCAACCCGGGGCAGCGTCGCCTGCGCCTCATGGCCGAGTGGTACAATGGGTTTGATCCGCACGGCCAGTTTTACAACAATAAGGTTGAATCCTTTGGCCTAGGGGTGTCGCTGGGATTCTGATAATGAGTGTATCGAAATGAAGAGCGAAGAAACGAGGAGGCGGTCAGATCATGGCATCAGGGAAAAAAGACAAAGCAAAAGCTGTGGAAGCGCTGCCGGCCGGGACAATCGAAGCGCAGGAGATTGCCGGAAAAGCAGCCGGGGTGCAAGAGACGGCTGAAAAACCTGCTGCCGGTTTTCCCGTCGTTGGCCTCGGGGCCTCGGCCGGGGGTCTGGCGGCCTTCGAAGCCTTTTTTTCCGGCATGCCCGCAGACACCGATCCGGGCATGGCCTTTGTCCTGGTGCAGCATCTGGCCCCGGACCACAAGAGCATCCTTGCCGACCTCATCCGGCGCTACACCCGCATGCAGGTCTTCGAGGTCGAGGACGGGATGACGGTGCAGCCAAATTGCGCCTACATCATCCCACCCAACCGTGACATGGCGTTTCTGAATGGCACACTTCAACTGATGGAGCCTTCCGCCCCCCGCGGCCAGCGCCTGCCGATTGACTTCTTCTTGCGCTCCCTGGCCCAGGACCAGCGTGAGCGGGCCATTTGCATCGTACTCTCCGGCACCGGCAGCGACGGCACCCTGGGTGTACGGGCCATCAAGGGCGAGGGGGGTATGGTCATGGCTCAGAACCCCGCCTCCACCGAGTATGACGGCATGCCGCGCAGCGCCATTGCCACGGGACTCGTGGACTACGAGCTGCCGCCGGCCGAGATGCCCGCTCAGCTCATGGCCTATGTGGCCCATGCTTTCGGCAATCCTCCACGAGCCGCATCCGCCCCGGCGCCCAAGGCCGAGAACGCGCTGAAGAAGATCTTCATCCTGCTGCGCGCCCAGACCGGCCACGACTTTTCCCAGTACAAGCCGAGCACCATTCATCGCCGCATCGAACGGCGCATGGCCGTCCACCAGATCGACACGATGGACGGGTACGTCAGGTATCTGCAGCAGACGCCGCCGGAGGTGGAGGCGCTGTTTCGCGATTTGTTAATCGGCGTGACCAAATTCTTCCGTGATCCGGAGGCCTTCAAGGTACTCGAGGAACAGGCCATCCCCAAACTCTTTACCGGCAAGCACGGGAGCACCGCAATCCGCGTCTGGTCGCCGGGATGCTCCACCGGCGAGGAGGCTTATTCCATCGCTATCCTGCTCGCCGAGCGTCAGGAGGAGCTCAAGCAAAGCTACACGGTGCAGGTGTTCGCTACCGACATTGACAGCCAGGCGATTGCCACGGCCCGCGCCGGCATTTATCCGGCCAGCATCGTTACCGACATCTCGCCGGAGCGGCTGGCGCGTTTTTTTGTGCCCGATCCCGACGGCAGCACGTACCGCATCCACAAAGGCATCCGCGACATGCTGATCTTTTCCGAGCAGAATGTGATCAAGGACCCGCCCTTCTCCAAGCTTGATCTCATCAGTTGCCGAAACCTCATGATTTACATGGGCGGGGACTTGCAGAAGAAGCTCATTCCCCTGTTTCACTATGCGCTGAACCCGGGCGGGTTTCTCTTCCTGGGTACTTCGGAGACCGTGGGGGATTCCGGCGATCTGTTTGCCGTGCTGGACCGCAAATCGAAGCTGTATCAGCGCAAAGACGATTTTCACGGCGCACAGCGCGCGGCCATGGGCCGGTTTCTCCCGCCCATGACGGCGATGGATGAGGCGCTTCCGCGGGCCGCCGGAAAGACGGCATTCCCCGGAAAACCGCCGCTGCGCGAGTTGACCGAACAGGCGCTCTTGCAGCAGGTGGCCCCGGCCGGCGTGCTTGTCAACGGCCAGGGCGACATCCTCTACCTCCACGGCCGCACCGGGATGTTCCTGGAACCGGCCCAGGGCGAGGCCGGTATCTACAACGTCCTGAATATGGCCCGCGAAGGGTTGCGGCGCGACCTGAGCACGGCGCTGCACAAAGCCGCGAGAGCCAGAGAGATCGTGCATTGCCCGGGTCTGCGCGTCAAAACCAACGGCGACTTCACCACGGTCAACCTGACCATCCGGCCGGTGGCGGCAGCCCCTGCCGCAACGCCCGAGGCGCCCCTGTTTCTGGTCATCCTGGAGGAAGCGCACCCCTTCGGCCCCGAACAGGCGCAGCAGGCCGTCGCCCTGCAAGCCATCGCAGGAGCGGGTGGCCCCGACACTTCCACGGGGATCCGTGCGGGTACGGATGACGATTTGCGCATCGTGGCGCTCAAGCAGGAACTTCGGGCCAAGGAAGAATACCTTCAGACCTCCAACGAGGAACTGGAGACCTCTAACGAAGAGCTCAAATCTTCCAATGAGGAAATGCAGTCCGTGAACGAAGAATTACAATCCACCAACGAGGAGTTGGAGACCTCCAAGGAGGAGCTGCAATCGGTAAACGAAGAACTGGCCACGGTCAACGTCGAACTGCAAACCAATGTGGCCAACCTGTCGCGGGCCAACAACGACATGAACAACCTGCTGGCCGGCACCGGCATCGGCACCGTCTTTGTGGATCATCACCTGCGCATCCTGCGCTTCACCCCCGCCGCCAGCGTGATCATCAATCTGATCCTGAGTGATGTCGGAAGACCCGTGGGTCACATCGTCTCCAACCTGGTCGGCTACGACCGCATGGTGGCGGACACGCAGGCGGTGCTGAACACGCTGGTTCCCAAAGAGGTGGAAGTGCAGACAACGGAAGGCAAGTGGTACACGATGCGCATCCAGCCCTACCGCACGCTCGACAACGTGATCGAAGGTGCGGTGATCTCCTTTGTCGACATCACGGAGATGAAGCAGACGAAGGAGTCGCTGGAGAAAGCCAATGAGCTGCTCCGTCTGGCCGTGGTCGTACGCGATGCGCACGATGCCGTCACCGTGCAGGACCTGGATGGCCGCATCCTGGCCTGGAACCCGGGAGCCGTGAGGATGTATGGCTGGAGTGAAGCCGAGGCGCTGGTGATGAACGTCCGCGACCGGATCCCGGAGGGGCTGAAAGAAGAAGCGTTGGCCAAGATACATCATCTTAGCCGGGCTGAAATTCTGGAGCCGTATCGTACCCAACGGATCACCAAAGAGGGGTCTGTCGTGGAGGTTTGGATGACCGCCTCCGCTTTGGTGAATGAGGCCGGGCAAATGTATGCGATTGCGACAACGGAACGGGCGAAAGGATTAAAAAGCGATCGAATGAAAGGGACCCACAATGACCCGCAGGGATAACCGACCCGAACAAGCCGCCGCACTACGCCGACGGGCCGAAAAGATCACCCGGCAAAAAGCGGTGCAGTTGACTGAAAATCTGGAAGCGATATTGCCCGAAGAAACGCGGCAGACGCTCCACGAACTGCGGGTGCATCAGATCGAGTTGGAGATTCAGAACGAGGAATTGCAGCGGGCGCAGGCGAAACTGGACGCCGAACGGGCGCGCTATTTCGACCTCTATGACCTGGCGCCGGTGGGCTATTGCACCCTCTCCGAAAAGGGGTTGATCCTGGAGACCAACCTCACCGCAGCGACGCTGCTGGGCATGGCACGGGGCGCGCTGGTCAAGCAGCCGATCACCCGATTCATCCACAAGGACGACCAGGATATCTACTACCTCCGTCGCAAACAACCCTCCGAAACCCATTCGGCAAGCACAGGGCAAGCCGATGGACCACGGGCATGCGATCTGCGGATGGTGAAAGAGAACGGCACACAATTCTGGGCGCATCTGGAAGCAACCACCACACAGGATGCCGACGGCTCTCCCGTATGCCGCATCGTGATGAGCGACATCACCGTGCGCAAGCAGGCCGAAGAGGCTCTGCTTAAAGCGGGGGCTTTGCAAAGCGCAATTTTCAACAGCGCCAACTTCTCGAGTATCGCTACCGATGCCAAGGGCGTCATTCAGATTTTCAACGTCGGCGCGGAACGCATGCTGGGCTACACGGCCGCCGAAGTGATGAACAAGATCACGCCGGCCGACATTTCCGATCCGCAGGAAGTGATCGAACGCGCCGAAGCGCTCAGCGTCGAGCTCGGAACCCCGATTACGCCGGGTTTTGCGGCATTGGTTTTCAAGGCGTCACGCGGCATTGAGGACATCTACGAGCTGACCTATATCCGCAAGGACGGCAGCCGCTTTCCGGCAGTCGTGTCGGTCACGGCCCTGCGCGATGCGCAAAACGCCATCATCGGTTATCTGCTGATCGGCACCGATAACACCGCCCGCAAGCAGGTCGAAGCAGAGCGACAGCACTTGATAGAGATTCAGGAGGAGACAAACAAACAACTGCAGCAGGCCAACATCACCTTGCGGGACAGCGAGGAAAAGCTCGCAGTGACGCTCAACTCCATTGGCGATGCCGTCATAACCACCGATACCCAAGCACGGGTGACACTCCTGAATCCCCTTGCCGAACAGCTCACCGGCTGGACGTTGGCACAAGCCGCCGGTCGCCCGGTGGGCGATATTTTTTCCATCATCAACAAGGAGACCCGTCAGCCCGCCACGATTCCGGTAATAGAAACCCTGGCGCAGGGCACGATACAGGGCCTGGCCAACCACACCGTGCTGATTGCGCGCGAGGGTAGCGAGTGCGATATTGCCGACAGTTGCGCACCGATTCGCGACCGCGATGGTCAGGTGATCGGCGCCGTGCTGGTGTTCCGCGATGTCACCGGGGAATATGCGGCGCAGCAGGCCTTGCGTGACAGTACTGCGCTGATCCGGACGATCCTGAATACCGTGGCGGACGGCATCGTTACCCTCCTTGCTTTCGGTGGCATCTTCGAGACGGTTAACCCGGCCGCTGAGCAGATGTTCGGCTATACCTCCGAGGAACTCATCGGCGAAAAAATAAACATACTGATCCCCGAACTGGATCAGGACCAGCGCAATGGTTCGATCGAGTATTACAGTGCGAGTGAAGAGGCACGCGCTATCGGCCTCGGACGCGAAGTGGTCGGCCGGCGCAAGGATGGCAGTTTATTTCCGTTGGAGATAGCGGTAAACGAAATGTGGCTGGGCGGCAAGCGTTATTTTACCGGTATTTTGCGTGATATCACCGCACGCAAGCAGGCGGAAGAGGCACTGCTCAAGGCGGGAGCCCTGCAGAACGCCATTTTCAAAAGCGCCAACTTCTCGAGTATTGCCACCGATGCAAAAGGCGTCATTCAGATCTTCAACGTCGGCGCCGAGCGCATGCTGGGCTACACGGCCGCCGAGGTTATGAACAAAATCACGCCGGCCGAGATTTCCGATCCGCAGGAAGTGATCGCGCGCGCCGAAGCGCTCAGCGCCGAACTCGGAACCCCGATTACCCCGGGATTTGATGCATTGGTGTTCAAGGCGTCACGCGGCATTGAGGACATCTATGAGCTGACCTATATCCGAAAGGACGGCAGCCGCTTTCCGGCAGTCGTGTCGGTTACGGCCCTGCGCGACGAGCAGGATGACATCATCGGTTATCTGCTGATCGGAACGGACAACACCGCCCGCAAGCAGATCGAGGCAGAGCAGAAGCAGCTCGGTCAGCGCCTGCGCGACCATCAGTTCTACACCCGCTCCCTGTTCGAATCCAACATCGATGCCTTGATGACCACCGATCCTTCCGGTATCATCACCGACGTCAACAAACAGATGGAGGCGCTCACCGATTGCACGCGCGACGAATTGATCGGCGCGCCGTTCAAGAAATACTTCACGGACCCGGAGCGGGCCGAGGCAAGCATCAAACTCGTGCTGAGCGAAAAGAAAGTCATCAACTACGAGCTCACCGCGCGCACCCGGGACGGTAAGGAAACCGTGGTGTCCTTCAATGCCACCACCTTCTATGATCGGGACAGGATTCTGCAGGGCGTGTTCGCCGCTGCGCGAGACGTTACGGAGCGCAAACTCCTGGATCAGGTGCTGCAGGAAAAGACCGTCGAGCTGGAGAACGCCAAGGCTGTGGCGGAAAAAGCCAACATCGCCAAATCGGATTTCCTCTCCAACATGAGCCATGAGATCCGCACACCGATGAACGCCATCATCGGCATGTCCCACCTGGCGCTGAAGACCGAGCTGACATCCCGCCAGCGCGACTACATCCAGAAGATCAAGGGTTCCAGCCGACATCTGCTCAACATCATCAACGACATTCTCGACTTCTCGAAGATTGAGGAGGGCAAGCTGACGATCGAGCACACCGAGTTCGAACTGGAGAAGGTGCTTGACAAAGTGGCCAACCTGATCGCCGATAAGACCTCCGCCAAGGGGGTGGAACTGGTCTTTGACGTTGACAGGAACGTGCCGCCCAACCTGATCGGCGATTCGCTGCGGCTGGAGCAAATTCTTATCAACTACAGCAACAATGCCGTCACGTTCACCGAGCATGGCGAGATCGACATCCTCATCCGCCTCAAGGAGCAGACCGATGAGGATGTGCTGATCTACTGTGCCGTGCGCGATACGGGTATCGGTCTGACGGAGGAGCAGAAGGGGCGGTTGTTCCAGAGATTTTCGCAGGCCGACACCTCGATCACCCGCGAATTTGGCGGCACCGGCCTGGGGCTGGCCATTTCCAAGAAGCTCGCCGAACTGATGGGCGGAGAGGTGGGCGTGGACAGCGAACCCGGCAAGGGAAGCACATTCTGGTTCACGGCACGTCTCGGCAAGGGCGTCGGCCGACAGCGCAAGCTGGCGCTGTCGGCCGAACTGCAGGACAAACGCGTGCTGGTGGTAGACGACAACGAGAACGCCTGCCAGGTGCTGGGCGACCTGCTTGACAGCATGAGCTTCAAGGTCGATCAGGTCGAGTCGGGCAAGGCGGCCATCGGCGCCGTGGATCGTGCCGAGGCGCAGGGCATGCCCTACGAGATCGTGTTCCTCGACTGGCAAATGCCGGGCATGGATGGCAACGAGACGGCCATACAGCTCAGGGCGCTTCCGCTCAGCCGCATGCCGCACATGATCATGGTGACCGCTTTCGGCCGCGAGGAAGTTATACAGGGCGCGGAAGAAGCGGGCATCGTGGATGTGCTGATCAAGCCGGTCAGTCCCTCGGTGCTCTTCGACAGCGTGATACGCATTCTGGGCGGTGTCGTCGATGGCGTGCGCACCGCCGGAGATACGCCGACCGACACCTTCAGGCAACTTGCCGCCATCAAGGGCTCCCGTATTCTGCTGGTGGAGGACAACGCACTCAACCAGGAAGTGGCAACCGAACTGCTGCGCGATGCCGGATTTATTGTCGATCTGGCCGAGAACGGCCGGATCGCGCTGGACAAGCTCAGGGCCGCCGATTACGACATCGTGCTGATGGACATGCAGTTGCCGGTTATGGACGGTGTGACGGCGACCCTGGAGATCCGCAAGGAGGCGCGCTTTAAGGATCTTCCGGTGGTGGCGATGACCGCCAACGCCATGCAGAGCGATCGCGACCGCTGCATGGCGGCGGGCATGATCGATCACGTGGCCAAGCCGATCGAACCCGAAAACTTGTGGAAGGCGCTGCTGAAATGGATCAAGCCGCGGCACGCGACAGCAACAGCCGCGGATGTGAAGCCGCCGGCGGTGCCAGATGCCGACCTGCCGTCCGGTATCGAGGGGCTGGACATGGTCAACGGCCTGCGCCGTGTGATCGGCAAGAAGCCGCTCTACCTCTCGATGCTGCGAAAATTCGTTGCCGGGCAGAAATCAGTAGAGGCGGAAATCCTCAAAGCGCTGGAGTGCAACCGCCTGGACACCGCGGAGCGGCTCGCCCACACGCTGAAAAGTGTTTCCGGCACCATCGGCGCTGCCAGCCTGCAAAATCTGGCGGAAAAGCTCGAAACAGCTATCAGGGAGCGCCATCCGCGCGAGGAGGTTGATGCTTGGCTCGACGAGTTGAAAATGCCGCTTGAATCTCTGATCACCCAATTGGAACAGAAGCTGCCGGAGGAACGGGTCAAGACGGCTGTCACGGTCGCTCCGGAACAACTCAAGGCTGTCTGTGACAAGCTGGAGGCAATGCTGGCAGACGACGACGCGGAGGCGGGTGATGTGCTGGATGCGAATGCGGGCCTGCTTAACGCTGCCTTCCCCAATCACTATCGCAAGATAGACGACGGTATCCGAGCATTCGATTTCGATGCAGCGCTCGCCGCGCTGAGGGCCGCCACCGGGCCATCTTACTGAAAGGAAATACCATGGACAGACCCGATTTCACCGAAAAGGCCACGATTCTGGTCGTTGACGACACGCCGGAAAACCTGGCCCTGTTGAACAGTCTGCTCAAGGACGACTACAAGGTGAAAATTGCCAACGGTGGCGAGAAGGCGCTGAAGATCGCGGCGTCAGACTTGCCACCGGACCTGATCCTGCTCGACGTCATGATGCCCGGCATGGACGGCTACGAGGTGTGCCGGCGACTCAAGCGCGAGCCCAAGACGATGAACATCCCGGTGATCTTTCTAACTGCCAGGTCTGAAGCGGAAGACGAGAAGAAAGGACTGGAACTCGGGGCGGCCGACTACATCACCAAGCCGATCAGCCCGTCCATCGTCATGGCGCGCGTGAAGAACCATCTGGCACTGAAGGTCATGGCCGACTTCCTGCGGGACCAGAACACCTTTCTTGAACTCGAGGTGACCAAACGCACGGCCGAACTTATCATCGCAAAAGAAGAGGCGGAAAAAGGAAAACTAAAAGCTGAAACCGCCCTTTTTGAAATAAGAGAGTTAAAAGATCAACTGGAAGCGGAAAGAGCCTATCTGCAGGAAGAAATTAAACTGGAATACAACCATGACAAAATTATCGGTCAAAGTGACGGGCTCAAATACGTGCTCTATAAAGTGGAACAAATTGCCGGCAACGACACCACCGTATTGGTTCTGGGTGAGACGGGAACCGGCAAGGAGTTGGTCGCCCGGGCCATTCACGGCTTGAGCTTGCGTAAAAATCGGGCGCTGGTAAAAGTCAATTGCGCCGCACTGCCATCAAATCTGATCGAAAGCGAATTGTTCGGTCATGAGAAAGGGGCTTTCACCGGTTCACATTCCAGGCGTCTGGGGCGATTTGAGGTCGCAAACGGCGCGACCCTTTTTCTGGATGAAATCGGCGAATTGCCGCTGGAATTACAATCAAAGCTGCTCAGAGTGCTCCAGGATGGCGAGTTTGAACGGTTGGGCAGCTCCCACACCATCAAAGTCGATGTACGGATTATTGTCGCCACAAATCGTAATCTGGAAGAGGAAGTCCGCAAGGGCCATTTCCGTGAAGATCTCATGTACCGGTTAAATATTTTTCCGATTACCATGCCGCCGCTCCGGGATCGCATGGAAGACATACCGCTTCTTGTGGATTTTTACGTCAAAAAGATTTCCAAGCGGATGGGCAAGACCATTGAAATCATTTCGGCGAGCGTAATGAATGCGTTACAGAATTATCCCTGGCCCGGAAATGTCCGAGAACTGGAAAACGTCCTTGAGCGTGCGGTGATCAACTCGTCGGGTCCCAAGCTGCGCCTGTTTGATGAACTCAAGAAACCGTCCAGGGGTTTAAGCATCAGCTCAAAAACCTTGGAAGCGGTTGAGCGCGACTATATTGTCCAGACACTTGAACAGACCCATTGGAAAGTCGGCGGAAAAAACAGCGCGGCTGAAATCCTTGGGCTCGACCGCAGCACCTTGCGCGCGCGTATGCGTAAACTTGACATCCAAAAACCTTAAATTCTTATCCCATCAAACATCTCCGAACGTTCATTTTTTCCCGTCGGCGCCGCGCCGAAAAAAAGTCATATATGACCACCGGTTAAATATGACCCTTTATATATTGATTTTAATGACAGCCCTGTAAATGCATTATTAACTAATTATTCAAAAAAATCAGAATGATGGGTGACATGATGCTGAGTGTTGGAAATCTGGCACAAAGACTGCAATTATAAATCTCATTACCAAAGTGAAATCCGCACATTTGGAGCGCACACATTTTTAAAGGGAGGACAACTCATGTCAATTGGTGCAATCTTACTCATAATTCTGATCCTGGCACTTTTGGGAATAATCCCGGTCTGGCCGCATAGCCGGTCGTGGGGGTATGCACCCGGAGGCGGGGTCGGGCTGGTGGTGATTATCCTTGTGATCCTGCTCTTATTGGGCAGAATATAGTCAACTCTTAAATCAAACAGGAAGAATACAATGAATGCAGGGGAGTCTCAGCGGATGGCAAGCTGCAAGTCCCTCGGTCGCGAGTCGGGCGAACAAGAAGAGATTAAAGTGCTCACCAGAGGTTGTCGGTGGCAGCAATGAATCCAATAAGCCAAACAAAAGGAGTCAGGTATGAAAGAAACGAGCGAAAAATCAGTGGCTATGTACGGTGTCGTCCCGGCATCCAAGATTATCGGCGAAGCAGTGGTCAATCGCCAGAGTGAGAATGTGGGCAAGATCCACGAACTGGTGATCGACGCCAAAAAGAACCGCATCGTCTACGTGGTGCTCTCCTTCGGTGGCTTCATGGGCATGGGTAACAAGCTGTTCGCCATGCCGTGGGAAGCTTTCGAGTTCTCTGCAACCGAGAACAAGCTGATTCTCAACGTGGACAAGGAGAAGCTGAAGGCCGCTCCCGGGTTTGAGAAGGGCGATAAGTGGCCTGATTTCAAGGACACACTCTGGGGAGAGAGCATCTACAACTACTACAACTTCGTCCCCCCCTGGAAGTCGTAGGGTCGGCGATTCGGGGCGCTTGTCAAACCGATATAGCGGATTGACAGGCGCCCTGCCGCGCACGAAAGCAATTGTTGACCCTGTACGTGTTGGAGCATCGCAACGTGACTGAAAATACCGCATCTCGCCCGACAACCGCACGAATCTCTGCACCGGTACCACGCCGTCAGTAGCAAATCTTTTCCGGCAGAAAATATTATTGTTGACAAAAAATAATGAAATTCATACAAAATGAACTCGAAAAAGTTGTTTTTCGGACGTTTGATTTGGTAATAACATATTGATTGTAAATGTATAAAAATTTACTTATGAGTTTTTGCAAAACCAACATACAGAAATTAAATCAATTTTTAATCGATAAAATTGATGGAAATCATGAGCTAAGAACATGATTTCGGCGAAGATAAAAGTACAAACCCCCAACAAAAAAGACTTGCCCTGATTCATTTCCGGCTACGATTGAGATCTTGTGGTTCAACCCCAACCGGAGTACATTACCGGCCCATGACCGCACCCTGAGGAATCGGAACCAACCGACAAACGAGCCCGGAAAGGAATCTCATCATGAGCAGAATGGCCAGGATATTATGGGCATGCATCCTATTCAGTATTTTTCTTTTTGGCTGCAACACACCGCAACCGCCCAAAGTCCCGGATGCTGTAACCCTGCAACTGAAATGGGTGCACCAGGCCCAGTTCGCCGGCTTTTACGTGGCCCGGGAAAAGGGATATTATGCTCGAGAGAACATCAATGTCACTTTTCTGGAAGGCGGTCCGGGCATAGACCTTGATCAAAGTTTGCTTTCCGGAAAAGCCCATTTCGGCGTGATGGCTCCGGAGGATATTCTGATTCAGCGCAGCCAGGGAAAACCCCTTACGGCGATTGCTTCCATTTACCGGCAAAGCGCTTTGGTCTTTGTTGCGCTGGCGGATTCCGGTATTGTTCGTCCTTCGGATTTTATCGGCAAGACGGTTGCGTCGGGAGCTGCGGGCGGAGCTGCCCGGGACGTTGAGCTACAACTTTACGCGTTGATGAAGCAACTGGGGATAGATATCTCCCTGATTCGGATTACCCCATTTGACCCTGAATATACAGCCTTTTCAAAAGGGGAAATCGACGTCACTCCCGCGTTTTCCACCGGCGGCGTGATTAGAATGCGACAGAAAGGTCTGAAGCTGAATCTGATTTGGCCAAGCGATTATGGCCTCCAATTTTATTCCGACACACTGGTCACAACCGACGGTTTGATCGCACACCATCCCGATCTGGTTATCCGCTTTTTGAGGGCAACCCTTAAGGGCTGGCAGGATGCTGTCGAGGATTACCCAATGGCGGTTGATATGACCTTGAAATACGCCCAACTTTCTAACCCCGTTATGCAGACAGCCATGATGGAGGCCATGTTGCCGCTGGTCCACACCGGTGAAGATTATATCGGCTGGATGAAACCGGAAATTTGGCAGGAAATGGCGAATCTGATGTCAAACCTGGGTTTTCTGGCGGCACCTATGGATGTAAATCGGGCTTACACCCTGCGATTTCTGGAAGAAATCCATAAAGGGAAAAAACGATGAAGCTGAGAATGAAACTGATCCTGCTGTGCCTGGTGCTTGCCAGTGTACCCATTGCTATCGTCGGCTCTCTGGCCTACATGACCGGCCGGCGGATTATCGAGCAATCCAGCATCAACGCGTTGGTTTCCACCAATATATTGAAAAGCAGCGAATTGAACAGGTGGATGGAAGGAAACAAAAACAGCATTCAAGAACTGGCGCAACGCCCCTTGGTCAGACAAAATACGGTATCCATCATGTCTCATGATGTCGCGGATTCCGAGTTTTTGAAGGAAAAAGAAAATCTGCTTACAGACCATCTTCTGCCGCGTCTGGAATATGGCAATTTCTCCGAGCTGTTTGTCCTTTGTCCCATTCACGGCATTGTTATGGCGTCTACCAATAGACTTCAGGAAGGCAAATATCGCAATACGCGGAATTATTTTATCGAGGGTAAAAAACGGACTTATATCCAGGGCGCTTACTATTCACAAGGATTGGAGCAGACTACCCTGACCGTCAGTACGCCGATACAAGACAGTCAGGGCAATTTGATTGCCGTATTGGCGGGACGACTGGATTCGGACGAACTTTCCAAAATCATGTTGACACAGAGCGGTGAAAACCGGACCGAAGATACCTATCTGGTCAACCACTTCAATTTTTTTGTCACCGAGCCCCGCTTCGGCCGGAACTACGCTCTGAAGAAAGCCGTGAGGACCGAAGGCGTCGATACCGGCCTGGCGGGAAAAGACGGTGTGGGGTTTTACAGGGATTACCGTGATGAGGCTGTTATCGGCGCTTACAAATGGTTGCCACAATACCGAATGTGTATTATTACGGAACGGGATCAGAAAGAGGCATATGCGCCCATTATCCAGTTTGGACGGACCCTGATCAGCATTGCCGTGTTAACGGCGCTGATTGTAATATTGCTTGCGGTTTTCTTTTCCCGAACCCTGACCCGGCCGATCCAAAAATTGGCGGAAGGCGCCGAGGAGATCGGCCGGGGCAATCTCGATCATATTGTCGGCACCACGACACCGGATGAAATCGGAGAGCTTTCCCGGGTTTTTGATCGGATGACACGGGAGCTGAAGAAAACAACCGTATCGCGGGATGTGCTGCTACAGGAGAAGAATTTTTCAGACTCGGTCATCAACAGCTTTCCCGGCATTTTTTATCTTTTTGATGAAAAGGGTCGTTTCATTCGCTGGAATAAGAATTTCGAGAAAGTGACCGAATACCCGGCCGAAATGATACCGGAAATCAGTCCGCTGGATTTGTTTTCAGGCGAGGAGAAGAACCGGGTTGCTGCCAAAATTCAGAATATTTTCATCATGGGAGAAGATTTTATAGAGGCGGCGCTGATTTCTCGAAGCGGAAAGCAGACGCCCTATTACATGACCGGGCTGAATGTATCGATAAATGACAAGAAACTGTTGATCGGAGCCGGAATGGATATCACAGAGCGCAGGCTTGTAGAAGCGCGCCTGGAAAGGGTTCGTCAAGAGCTTCAACGCTCCAACAAGGAACTTGAGCAGTTTGCTTATGTGGCATCTCATGACCTTCAGGAGCCGCTTCGAATGGTGTCGAGTTTTACACAGCTTCTGGCAAGGCGCTACGCAGACAAACTGGATCAGGATGCCAGGGATTTTATCCACTATGCCGTGGATGGCGCAAACCGTATGCAGCAATTGATTCAGGATCTGTTGACTTTTTCGCGGGTGACCACGCAGGGACAGCCCAGGACCCGAATCCAGGCTCATGATGCGCTGGAGAATGCACTTTCAAACCTTCAGGCCGTGATTGCCGAAACCGGCGCGCAGATTACATATGACGAGCTTCCCGAAGTTGATGTCGACCGCACCCAACTGGTTCAGGTCTTTCAGAACCTGATCGGCAACGCCATCAAGTTTCGAAAATCCGGCGAGTCGCCTCGTGTTCATATCTCGTCCCAGCAGCAGGGGGCGGAGTGGGTGTTCTCTATTCAGGATAACGGCATCGGCATCGACCCCAAATATTTTAATCGCATTTTCGTCATTTTTAAGAGACTTCACACCCGGGAAACCTATCCGGGTTCCGGCATCGGACTTGCACTCTGCAAAAGTATTGTCGAGCGGCATGGTGGCCGCATCCGGGTGGAGTCCCAGCCGGACATGGGGACCGTTTTCCTGTTCACCGTCCCCATTCAGGATATGCAGAAAGGAGACAGCTTGTCATGAGTGCCCAAACCGGATCACCCGTTGAAATATTGATAATCGAGGACAACGAGGGAGATGTGCGCCTGGCCCGGGAAGCCCTTCGGGAAAGCAAAATCCGTAACACCATTCATCACGTTCCGGATGGTGTGGAAGCCATGGAATTTTTGCATCGGCAGGGTAAGTATGCCGGGGCGCCGCGGCCCGACCTCATCCTGCTCGATCTCAATATGCCCCGCATGGATGGCCGGGAGGTTCTGACGGCCATCAAGAGTGACGCGGACCTCAAGCCTATTCCGGTTGTGATTCTGACGGTGTCAAGCGACGAGATCGATATTTTCAAGTCTTACAATCTGCACGCCAACTGCTACATCACCAAACCCATCGATCTGGATCAGTTTATCCATGTGGTTAAATCGATTGAGGACTTCTGGTTGACGGTCGTCAAGCTTCCAAACGGATGTGGAAAGGGGCATCATGAACGGATTGACTTTGCTGCTGATTGAGGACAATCCCGGCGATGCCCGGTTGCTTCAAGAGATGCTTCGCGATCTGGGAAGCGGATACCATATGGTCTGGGTGCAGACCCTTGCCGAAGCGTTGAAAGAGATTGCATCCAAACGGTTTGATCTGATTCTGTGCGATCTTGATCTTGGGGATGCTCAGGGATTGGAAACCGCATCCGCGGTCATCGCTGTGGCCTCGGATTTGCCGATCATCATTATCACCGGTCAGGATGACGACCAGACCGCTCTGGAAGCAATCAAGGACGGTGCGCAGGATTATCTGGTCAAGAATACGGTCACGCCTGAACTTATCGGCCGATCGATTCGATATGCCATCGAGCGCAAACGGGCGGAGGTGGCGCTGCGGGAGAGCGAGACTCAGTTTCGCACAATTTTTGAAGTCGCATCTGTCGGCATCGTCCAATCTGATTCAATGACGGGTCGAATATTGCAGTGTAATAAGACCTATTGCCGGATAACCGGTTACCCGCTATCTGAATTGCTGGAAGTTTCTTTTCCTGAGATCACCCATCCGGAAGATCGTCAGCGGGACTGGGACATTTTTTCCCGGGCAGCGCGAGGGGAAACGCCGGTCTATTACAACGAAAAGCGCTACATACGTAAAGACGGCAGTATTATTTGGGTAAGACTCAATGCTGCCTTTGTTCGAGATTCAAAGGGTCAAGCGATCCGAACAGTGGCTGTCTGTGAGGACATCACCGAGCGCAAGCGGGCGAAAACATTTGGTGAAATAGGCCGGGAAGTCCTTCAGATACTGAACGAGCCGGGAGATCTGCAGGATTCACTCCAGCGTGTTCTCACCATATTGAAGGCACGGACCGGGTTCGATGCCGTGGGCATTCGCCTTCAAGACGGGGGGGATTTCCCGTATTTTGTACAGGAAGGCTTTTCCAAGGATTTTCTGCTGACGGAAAACACGCTGATCGAACGTAATGCGGATGGTGGGGTGTGCCGGGACAAAGACGGCAGTGTCAGTCTGGAATGTACCTGCGGTCTGGTCATTTCCGGTAAAACCGATCCGGCCAATCCGCTCTTCACACCGGGGGGGAGTTGCTGGACGAACGATTCCTCTCTGCTTCTGGGCATTCCGCCCGGTGAAGACCCCCGGCTTCATCCGCGCAACGAATGCATCCATCAAGGCTATGCCTCCGTGGCCCTGGTGCCCATTCGGGACAAGGATAGAATTATTGGCCTGATCCAGCTCAACGATCGGGGAAAAGGACGTTTCTCCCTCGACACGGTTGAACTCATGGAAGGAATCGCATCGCACATCGGAGCGGCGCTGATGCGCAAAAAGGCCGAGGAGTCCTTGCGTGAATCCGAAGAGGCGCTTCGAGCCATGCTGTCGGAGAAAAAAGTGCTGTTGAAGGAAGTCCATCACCGGGTCAAGAACAACCTCCAGGTCATGTCCAGCCTTGTCAGTTTACAGGCGGACAGTCTGGTTGACGAGCGGTTGCAGGGGGTGCTCAGCGATGTGCGCGGCCGGATAATGACGATGGCGTTGATGCACGAGAAACTATATCAGACAGACGATCTGGCGAAGTTGAACTTTGGCGAATATGCCGCCAGCTTACTTCAGTATCTCTGGCGCGCACACGGCTCGGCAGCCGAGAAGGTGCGTCTTAACATGTCATTCGCACCATTAATTTTGCCGACCGAGATGGTGGTGCATTGCGGGTTGATCCTCAACGAACTGGCCAGTAACACCATCAAACACGCCTTCCCCAGCGGCACCGAAAGTGGCACCGGATGCGAAGTGTCCGTGGCCTTAGGATACGATCCCGATACCGGAATTGTCAGCTTGCGGGTGCGCGATAACGGCATCGGCCTGCCGGCGGATTTGGAGTGGCGGCAATCCAGCACGCTCGGACTGCGTCTCGTGCAAATGCTGGCCGGCCAGATGCGCGGCACGGTGCAGACCGGTCCCGGTCCCGATCTGGGCTCCGGCACCGAGTTCCAGGTCAACTTTAAAGTATAAGGAATTCCACCATGAGTAATCCCACCATTCTGATCGTTGAAGACGAAGCGATCGTCTCCGCGGACATTGCCAACAAGCTCCGGAAACTGGGCTACGAGGTAGCCGGTTCGACCGGTAGCGGAGAGGAAGCGGTCGAGATCGCCCGCCGGCAGCGACCGTCGCTGGTGCTGATGGACATCCGCCTGGCCGGGGCCATGGACGGCATCGCGACAGCGGACGTAATCCGGCGGGAGTGCCGGGTGCCGGTGGTTTTTTTGACGGCGCATTCCGATAAGGCCACGATCCAGCGCGCGAAGCTGGCGGAAGCGTTCGGATACATCCTGAAGCCGTTCGACGATCGCGAACTGCACACGCAGATTGAGATGGCGCTGTACAAGCACGCCGCTGAACGGCGTCTGCACGAGAGTCAGGCACGCTTGGCGACGTTCGCGGCAGCGACCTTTGAAGGAATCATCGAAATCGAAGCGGGGCGGATTGTGGATTGCAACGAGCAGTTTGCCCGGATTTTGGGCTATCCGGAGGCCGAGATGAGGGGAATGGAGATTGCCAATCTGATTGCCCCCGAAGACCGTGAGCGAGTGACGTCGAATATCCGGCAGGAACGGGAGTCGTTGACCGAACACGACATGTTGCGCAAGGATGGTACGCGGGTCGTGGTCGAAGCGCACGGCCGGCCACTGTCTCCGGGCAGGCGCATCACTGCGATCCGCGACATCACCGCGCAAAAGAATCGGGAGGAGAGACTCCGGAAACTCAACCGGACGTTCAAGGCCCTCAGCCACAGCAGCGAGGCCATGATGCGTGCCACAGAGGAAACGGCGTATTTGCAGGAAATCTGCAAAAACATCGTGGAGGACTGTGGGCATGCCATGGCCTGGATCGGTTATGCCGAAAACGATGCCGGTCGGTCCGTTCGTTCCGTGGCCAGCGCCGGTTTTGAGGCCGGGTACCTCGATACGCTCAATATCACCTATGCGGATACCGAGCGCGGTTGCGGCCCCACGGGCACGGCCATCCGCACCGGCCGGATAAGTGTCTGCCGAAACATGCTGACGGATCCCCAATTTATCCCGTGGCGCAAGGAAGCCATCAAGAGGGGATATGCCTCATCCATCGTTTTGCCCCTGAAGGCCGAGGGACAGAGCTTTGGCGCCATCACCATTTATAGCAGACAACCGGATCCCTTTAATGAAGATGAGGTCATTTTGTTGGCGGAACTGGCCGACAATCTCGCATATGGAATCACAATGCTGCGGCTGCGGGTTGAACGTGACCGGGCGGAGGAGGCGTTGCAACAAGCCCATGACAAGCTCGAACAGCAAGTCGAGGAGCGGACGGCTGAACTTTTCGTTGCAATGAAAGATGCGGAAAAAGGAAAACAAATAGCTGAAAGCGCTCTTTTAGAAACAAAAAAGTTAAAAATTCAATTGGAAGCGGAAAGAGCTTATCTCATTGAAGAAATCAAACTGGAAAACAACCATGAGAAAATTATCGGCCAAATTGCCGGGCTTAAATACGTGCTCTATAAAGTTGAGCAAATTGCCGGCAACGACACCATCGTATTGGTTCTGGGCGAGACGGGAACCGGCAAAGAGTTGGTCGCACGGGCCATTCACGGCTTGAGCTTGCGTAATAATCGGGCGCTGGTAAAAGTCAATTGCGCCACACTGCCCGCAAACCTGATCGAAAGCGAATTGTTCGGTCATGAGAAAGGGGCTTTCACCGGCGCTCAATCCAGACACCTTGGGCGATTTGAGGTTGCAAACGGTGCGACCCTTTTTCTGGATGAAATCGGCGAATTGCCGATGGAATTACAATCAAAGCTGCTCAGAGTGCTCCAGGATGGCGAGTTTGAACGGTTGGGCAGCTCCAATACCATCAAGGTCAATGTACGGATTATTGCCGCCACAAATCGCAATCTGGAAGAGGAAGTCCGCAAGGGTCGTTTCCGTGAAGATCTCTGGTACCGGTTAAATATTTTTCCGATTACCATGCCGCCGCTCCGGGATCGCATGGAAGACGTCCCGCTTCTTGTGGAATTTTACATCAAAAAGATTTCCAAACGGATGGGCAAGACCATTGAAATGATTCCGGCGAGCGTTATGAATGCGTTACAGTACTATCACTGGCCAGGAAATGTCCGGGAGCTGGAAAACGTTCTTGAACGTGCGGTGATCAACTCGTCGGGTCCCAAGCTGCGCCTGTTTGATGAACTCAAGAAGCCGTCCAAGGGTTTAAGCATCAGTTCAAAAACGTTGGAAGCGGTTGAGCGCGACTATATTGTCCAGACACTTGAACAGACCCATTGGAAAGTCGGCGGAAAAGACAGCGCGGCTGAAATCCTTGGGCTCGACCGCAGCACCTTGCGCGCGCGTATGCGTAGACTTGACATCCAAAAACCCTAAATTCTCATCCCATCAAACATCTCCGAACGTTCAGGTTATTTCCCGTAGGCGCCGTGCAGAGCAGATGATTTTCTCAAAATCATTTTCGATGCAGGCGCCAAAAAAAATCCATTATCTTTTCAATCTATCCTTATTCTTTGTCGGCCATCACACCAAAGAGACTGTAAAAAGGTCATATGTGACCACCGGTAAAATATGACCTTTTTTATACGGCTGTTAATGACATTCCAGTAAATGCTTTCAGGACTAATTATTTAAAAATATCAGTATGATGGGTGATATGATGCCGAGTATTAAAAACCTGGCACAAAGAATGCTATTCATAAACGACGGAAATACTGTGCCCAAGAATAACCATTCAAAGAAGATATCTGGAGAAGACAAATATGTTAAAAACACCAAAAGCAATCAAACGTGACATTTTAAGTAAATTTCGATCCGAGTTGGATGATCATGACACCATTCCACCGAAGTGGCTGCGGGAAGACTACTGGCCATTGCTGACGTTGCAGGAAAAAGGCTATTTTAATCAGGCTGTGTCCGATCTGGTTGAAAAAGGTCTGATAGAGAAAGTGAACGATTGCATCTCCACTCTTCGATTAACGGATAAAGGCGCCGATTTAATTTGCTGAATGGTTCTGTTTCCGGATTGCGCATATTCCAGGCAAAACCACTATCATTACCAAAGGAAGATCGTTATGCGAAAAGACAACTCAAAACAGAAAATCAAAGAAATCCTGTTTTTATTGGAAGCAATCGAAGCAAAAAAAGTATCTCTGGTTGGAGAATTTAACAACTGGAATCCTGATGTAGATCCGATGCAAAGAGATGGCAACGGAATATGGTCAAAGACAAAGAAACTTTCATCGGGAAACATGGAATACAAGTTTTTGGTCGATGGCAAATGGATACAAGACCCCTAAAATTTAAGGGCTTGTCCGAACTGCTTCGAGACTCAAAACAGCGTTGTCAAAGTCATCCTGTGAAAATGATGTGCTGGATCAAGCCATCCAACTGACCGAAAGCAAGAACGGTGTTGGCCTGTCTGCGGATCTGGACTGGCGGCAATCCTTTTCGCTTGGCCTGCGTCTGGTGCAAATGCTGGCCAAACAGATGCGCGGCAGGGTACAAACCGGTCCCGGTCCCGGCACGGTGTTCCAAATCAACTTTAATGTAAAAGGAATCCCATCATGAGCAAACCCGCCATTCTGATCGTTGAAGACGAAGCCATCATCTCCGCCGACATCGCCAATAAGCTCCGAGGACTGGGCTACGAAGTTGTCGGCTCGACAGACACCGGAGAGGAAGCGGTCAAACTCGCCCGCCAGTTGCGACCGTCCCTGGTGCTGATGGATATCCGACTGGCCGGGGCGATGGACGGCATCACAGCGGCGGACGAAATCCGGCGGGAGTGTCAATTGCCGGTGGTGTTTCTTTCGGCTCATTCCGATGAGTGCACGGTACAACGCGCGCGGCATGCGGAAGCGTTCGGATTCATTATAAAGCCGTTTGAAAATCATGAACTACTCACGCAGATCGAGATGGCGCTATACAAGCACGCAGCCGAACGGCGCCTTCGCGAGAGCGAATCGCGCTTACGGGAGGTGCTGGAGAATTCGCTGGACGCCTCTTACAAGCGCAATCTTCAAACCAAATCTTATGATTATCTAAGCCCTGTTTTCTCACGGATTTCAGGCTATACCCCGGAAGAGATGAATACATTATCTAATGAAACAAAGAAAGCGTTGATCCATCCAGACGACCAGGCTGAAGTCGAACGCATAATTTCCGAATCAAAATCCGGCGGTACCGGCTCGGCATATCATATGGAATATCGTTTCAGGCATAAGAAGGGTCATTACGTCTGGCTTCATAATCAATTCACCATCATCAGGGAAGCGGGCGGACAGCCAGTGGCGAGTATTGGAATTGTCCGCGACATCACCGACCGCAAGCGAGATGAAACGGAAAAGGCCAAGCTCGAAGATCAGAACCGTCAGCTCCAAAAGGCCGAAAGTCTGGGCCGCATGGCAGGGGCCATTGCCCACCATTTCAACAACCAGTTCCATGTCGTGATGGGGAACCTGGAAATAGCCATGAACGGCCTGCCACTGGGTGTAAATCCGATAGAGAGCATGCTCTCGGCAATGCAGGCAACTCAAAAGGCAGCGGAGGTAAGTTCCCTGATGCTGACCTATCTTGGGCAATCGCCAGGCAAAAGTGAGCCCATAGACTTGTCCGAAGCCTGCCGCCGGAGCCTGCCCCTGCTTCAGGCTGCTGTCCCGAAAGACACGATTATTAACGCCGAATTTCCCTCTTCCGGTCCGGTCATTTATGCAAACGTAAACCAGATACAACATGTTCTGACCAATTTAATCACCAATGCCTGGGAGTCCGCCGACATAAGCCGACGAGGCATTGGCCTTACCGTCAAGACGGTTTTTCAGGCGAATATTCCCGCTTCAATGCGATTTCCCATTGACTGGCAACCTATCGACTCCGCCTATGCCTGTCTGGAAGTGACGGATGCGGGCAGCGGCATCGCAGAAAAGGACTTCGAGAAGATCTTTGACCCGTTTTTCTCCACCAAGTTCACCGGACGGGGCCTGGGCTTGTCCGTGGTTCTCGGGATTGTGCGGGCGCACCACGGGGCTGTCACGGTGGAAAGCAAGCCGGACAGTGGCAGTATCTTTCGGGTCTTTTTTCCGGTATCGGCTGAAGAAGTTTCCCGACAGCCGCACAAAGCGGTTCAACCCCCGGAGACGGAAGAAGGCGGCACGGTGTTGGTGGTTGAAGATGAGGAACATGTGCGCGGCATGGTCAAGACGATGCTGATACACCTGGGCTTTACGGTGCTTGAAGCCAGGGATGGTATAGAGGCCGTTGAGGTGTTCCGGCAGCATTTGGATGAGATCCGCTGTGTTATTTGCGATTTGACTATGCCGCGTATGGACGGCTGGGAGACATTGACGGCTCTGCGCAAACTTTCGCTCACCATCCCAGTTGTCTTATCCAGCGGCTACGACAAGGAACTGGTCATGGCCGGCGAACATCCCGAACGTCCCAATGCGTTCTTGGGCAAACCTTATCAGCTTAAGGAGCTTAGCGACACGATCCGCCGCGCAGCTTATGCTTCGGACTGGCATGGCTGAAGTCCAGGACGGGGTGAAGATTACGAAGGATTCAAAGCCAAGGTTTTGTCTGTTGTCTGAGTCATTACAGACCGATCCGGTCACCGAAAAGACCAAGGGGTTACTATGATGCGTGCAACTTTTTAGAATAACACGATGTATTGGTGACGAACAATAACATTTTGAAAGGAGAAAAACATCATGGCAAATGGCATTGTAAAAAAATTTAACGGCAGCAAGGGGTTTGGTTTTATCGAGCATGAAAATGGAAAAGATGTGTTTGTGCACCACTCCGCCATTCATGGAACCGCATTTAAATCACTTTCTGTTGGTGATCGTGTAACATTTGATGTGGTGCAAGGCGCCAAAGGGCCTGCCGCAGCCAATGTCAGTCGAAATAATATGGCCCTACTTGCCGTTCCTCATGTCAGGGATGGCGATTAGTGGAGAAAGATAATGCCTGAAAAAACGACTTTTTCGAACCAGGAGAGCAATTCGCGCCGGCAGGCAGAGGAAAAAGCCGCTGAGATAGCTGAAAACCTGGAAGCGCTGTCGCCGGAAGAAACCCGGCGGGTTCTCCACGAACTGCGCGTGCATCAGATTGAATTGGAGATGCAGAACGAGGAACTGCGTACCGCGCAAGCGGAACTGAGTGTCGCACGCGCGCGCTATTTCGATCTGTACGACCTGGCGCCCGTGGGCTATTGCACCATAAGCGAAGAGGGACTTATCCTGGAGGCCAACCTTACCGCCGCCTCCCTGCTGGATGTGGTCCGGGAAGCGCTGGTCAAGCAGCCGATCAGCCGGTTCATTCTCAAAGGGGACCAGGACATCTACTACCTGTACCGGAAACAGCTCTTTGATTCCCACTCGGCAAGCTCACGACAAGCCGGTGTAATTCGGGCGTGCGAAGTGCGGATGGTGAAAAAAAACGGGACGTCATTCTGGGCGCGGCTGGAAGCAACCGCTACGCAAGATACCGACGGCGCGCTCGTGTGCCACGTCATGATAAGCGACATCACCGAGCGCAAACGGGCGGAGACGACCTTGCGGGAATCCGATGAGGCGCTTCGATCCTCGCTGTCGCAGAAAGAGGTGCTGTTGAAGGAAGTCCATCACCGGGTTAAGAACAACCTCCAGGTCATCTTAAGCCTGATCAGTTTACAGACCGATAAACTGCCCGACGAGCAGTTCCATGGGGGGCTCAGAGATGTGCGCGACAGGGTGCAAACGATAGCTCTGGTACACGAAATGCTTCATCAGACAAACGATCTGGCACGGTTGGACTTTGCCAAATATGTCGACAGCTTACTGCAGTATCTTTGGCGCGCCCACGGCGAGGCAGCCGAGAAGGTGCGTCTCAACTTGTCGATCGCACCGTTGATGCTGCCGGCCGAGGCAGCGGTGCCTTGCGGGTTGATCCTCAACGAACTGATCAGTAATGCCTTCAAGCACGCCTTCCCCAGCGGTACGGGATGCAAAGTCTCTGTGGTATTGGAGCATGATCCAGCTACCGGAGCCGTCTGCCTGCGGGTGCGCGACAACGGCGTCGGTCTGCCGGCGGATCTGAAGTGGCGGCAATCCAGTACCCTCGGCCTGCATCTTGTGGAAATGTTGACCAGTCAGATTCACGGCACAGTGCAAACCGGTCCTGGTCCCGGCACCGAGTTCCAGGTCAACTTCAAAGTATAAGAAACTCCATCATAACATTTCAGTACAGCAGTACCAACAAATGATGCAAACCGCCAAACAATAAGAGAAGGATTATGTTGGAGCTTGACATGGATCTGCGCTGGTCATGGAATCATGCTACAGACGAAGGAGCGCTCCTCACCCAGGCCGAACGGGATCTGGATGCGGCAGCCTGCGCCGAAAGCGCCGGACAGGAGGCGACATGAAAATCATCACACTCTCCCCGCAGGACTACGATGCGGTTCTGTTCGATCTCGACGGGGTGCTGACCAGAACGGCGAGCGTGCATGCCGCGGCCTGGAAAAAACTGTTCGACAATTTTCTCGAGCAGCGCGCCACCCAGGCAGGTGAACTGTTTGTTCCCTTTGATATCGACACCGACTACCCGCGCTACGTCGACGGCAAGTCGCGTTACGACGGTGTGGCCGCCTTTCTCAAATCACGCGGGATCGAATTGCCGTTGGGTACGCCCGAAGACGGCCCCACCGTGCAAAGCGTGCACGCACTGGGCAATCTGAAAGACCGGTATTTCATGCAACACCTGGAGCAGCACGGCGTCGATCCCTATGAATCGTCGATTGAGCTGGTGCGAAATCTCCGGGCGCAGGAGATCAAGACCGCCGTTGTGTCTTCCAGCAACAACTGCGCGGCGGTGCTCGATGCAGCAGGACTCGCGCAACTGTTCGATGTGCGAGTGGACGGGATGGACATCACCCGCCTCGAGCTCAAGGGCAAGCCGGCACCGGATGCTTTTCTGGAGGCGGCACGGCGTGTTGGTGCGGAACCATTACGTGCCGTCGTCGTGGAGGACGCAATCGCCGGCGTCGAGGCCGGGCGTTCCGGCCAATTCGGCTGTGTCATTGGCGTGGATCGCATCGGGCACGCGAAGGCGCTGCGCAATGCCGGAGCCGATATCGTGGTAACCGATCTGGCGCAAGTCCAGGTGGCAGTGGAACCACCTTCCGCGTGGTCACTGGTGTTTGAGGGCTTCGACCCGGCGCAAGAGGGTATCCGCGAAGCCTTGTGCACCCTGGGAAATGGCTATTTCGCGACGCGTGGTACCTCAGCCGGGGCAGTGGCAAATGACATTTGCTATCCGGGGACCTATCTTGCCGGTGGCTACAATCGGTTGCACACAGACGTCGCCGGCCGCGTGGTCGAGAACGAGGATCTCGTGAATTTTCCCAACTGGCTTGCGCTCGGGTTTCGTATTGCCGAGCAGGATTGGTTCGATGTGCGAACCGTCAAGCTCCTGTCTTACCGTCAGGAACTCGATCTGCGGCGCGGTATGCTATTGCGGAGCATAAGCTTCGAGGACGGCCAAGGGCGGCGCAGTACGCTCAAGGAGCGACGCCTGGTCTCGATGGGCTGCATGCACACAGGCGCACTGGAACTGACGCTGATCGCCGACAATTGGTCAGCAGGCGTCACGGTACGTTCGGCGATCGACGGGCGCATCAAAAATACAGGCGCAAAGCTTTACCAAAAGTTCAACAACAAGCACCTGGAGCCGTTGGCAGGCAAAATACTTGGCAAGGACAGCGTGTACTTGCTGGTGCGTACCTGCCAGTCGAATATTCATGTCGCACAGGCGGCGCGAACGCAAGCGTTTCTTAACGGTCACCTTCTTGAAGTCCCGCGCCGGGTCATCGAGGAATCGGGATACATCGGGCAGGAACTCAAAGTCGACGTCAAGCAAGGCCAAACGCTGGTGCTGGAGAAGCTGACTTCTTTCTATACCTCCCGCGATCACGCCATTTCGGAGTGCGGGCTGGAGGCGCGCAAGGCGATCGTACGCGCGGATCGTTTCGATGTCGTGATGGCGGACCATGTGCTTGCCTGGAAGCACCTGTGGCGCCGCTTCGACGTGCATATCCAGCCGGCCGACCCCGGATTCAAGTTGAATGTTTCGATGCTGCTTCGGTTGAACATGTTTCACCTGCTGCAGGCCGTATCTCCCAACTCCATTGGACTCGATATCGGTGTGCCGGCGCGGGGCTGGACCGGGGAAGCGTATCAGGGCCATATATTCTGGGATGAACTGTTCATCTTCCCGTTTTTTAATTATCGAATGCCTGAAATCGCCCGATCGCTTCTGATGTACCGCTACCGGCGCCTGGGCGAAGCGCGCGCTGCCGCTACGGCTGCCGGATACAGGGGAGCGATGTTCCCCTGGCAGAGCGGAAGCGATGGTCAGGAAGAGACCCAGGCGCTTAACCTGAACCCGCGTTCGCAGCGCTGGGTGCCCGACAACTCCTACTTGCAGCGCCACGTCGGCAGTGCCATCGCTTATAACGTCTGGCAGTACTTCCAGGTCACTCACGACGTCGAGTTTCTGCATTCCTACGGCGCCGAAATGATCCTCGATATTGCCTGCTTCTGGTCGAGCATCGCAAGCTTTGATGACAAACACGGGCGCTACGAGATCCGCGGTGTGATGGGCCCGGACGAGTTTCACGACGGGTATCCGGATTCCGCGACGCCCGGCCTCAACAATAACGCCTATACCAACATCATGGCCGTATGGGTGCTGTGCCGGGCGCTGGATGTGTTCGTTCTGCTGTCCGACATGCGTCGCGCCGAACTCACAACGCGGCTTGGCTTATCGGCAGAGGAGATCGCACGCTGGGGCGATATCAGTCGCAGGATGGTTGTACCGTTCCATGACGACAGGATTATCAGCCAGTTCGAGGGCTACGAAAAATTGCATGAACTCGATTGGGAGGACTACCGGACCCGGTACGGCAATATTCAGCGTCTTGATCTCATCCTCGAGGGGGAGAACGACAGCGCCAATCGCTACAAGCTTGCCAAACAGGCCGACGTACTGATGCTGTTCTACCTGTTTTCCGCAGAGGAGCTCGGCGAATTGTTCTCGCGTCTGGGCTATCCGTTCGAATACGAGACCATTCCGCGGAACATCACCTACTATGTCGACCGCTCGTCCTACGGCTCCACGCTGTGCCGTGTGGTGCATTCCTGGGCCCTTGCGCGTTCCGATCGGCAGCGCGCGATTGACTTCTTCGACGAGGCGCTGCAGAGCGACGTCAGCGATGTCCAGCATGGTACCACCATGGAGGGCGTCCACCTCGGCGCAATGGCGGGAACTGTCGATTTTGTGCAGCGCGTATGGACGGGTATCGAAGTAAGAGGCGATTTTCTGCGACTCAATCCGGAATTGCCGCGGGAGATGGAGCGCCTCGATATGCGCATACGCTACCGCGAACATTCGCTCGATCTGCGGCTGACGCGTGACTCGCTCACGGTCCGCGGGCGTGATGGGGCAGCATCGCCGATTTCCTTGTGCGTTGACGGTAAGGTCTGCGAATTCGTCAGCGGTACGACCCGTGTGTTTCAGTTGAACAAGTAGGCAAAACAGGCGCCATTTAAAGCGGGCTGCGGGAACTTTTGTTCGCTTCCGCGCGGTCTTGTTACCCTCATTAAAGGAGGCAAACGCACCATGTCCGATGAAAATAAAGTGGAACATCTAAAACAGATTGCAAAGTTAATCCGCTACGACACCTTGATTGCAACAACCAACGCCGGCTCCGGCCATCCCACATCAGCGATGTCGGCAACGGAATTGATGGCGGGTCTTCTCTTCGGGGGGACGTTTCGGTACGATCTGGACCATCCCGACCATCCCAACAATGATCGGCTGATTTTTTCCAAGGGACACGCCTCTCCGCTGTTTTACTCCCTGTGGGCCACCGCTGGAAAGCTGACGGAAGCGGACATGCTCACTTACCGGCAGTTCGGCAGCGTCCTGGAAGGGCATCCCACTGTTTCGTTCCCCTATACCGAAGCGGCGACCGGTTCTCTGGGGCAGGGGCTTTCCATCGGGGTCGGCATGGCGTTGAACGCTAAATATGTCGATAAGCTTCCCTACCGGACCTATGTACTCCTGGGAGACAGCGAAATGGCCGAAGGCTCTCAGTGGGAAGCCCTGCAGATCGCCTCCCATTACAAATTGGACAATCTTGTCGGTGTGATCGATGTGAATCGACTGGGGCAACGCGGAGAAACCATGTACGGGCATGACCTCAAAGCCTATGAAACACGCGTATCCGCTTTCGGCTGGGAGACCTTTCTGGTCGACGGTCATTCTTTTAATGAGGTGCTCATGGCCTATGAAAAAGCCGTCAAGGTTTCGGGCAAACCCGTCATGATCATCGCAAGGACCATCAAAGGCAAGGGGGTCTCTTTTCTGGAAGACCGAAACGGATGGCACGGCAAAGTCATCGATAATGACCGGTTGGACCCGGCGCTAAAGGAACTGGGGCCTGTCGATAAATTGGTCAGAGGCCAAATCCCCAAACCCGAGGATCTCCAGCCTCGGGAACAGCCTCCCGGTGAGACCGGCAAGATGGATTATCCACCCGGCAAAGCGGTGGCCACGCGGACAGCTTACGGAAACGCCTTGAAGCGGATCTATCCGAAGTATCCCAGGATTGTGAGCCTCGATGGTGAAGTGAGCAATTCGAGCATGGCTGTCACATTCAAAGACGCTTACCCGGATCGGTTCTTCGAAATGTACATTGCCGAGCAGAATATGGTGGGTGTTGCACAGGGCCTTGCCCGTCGGGGAAAGATACCGTTTGTTTCCACTTTCTCGGCATTTCTGAGCCGGGCCTTCGATCAGATTCGAATGAGCCGGTATTCGGATGCCAATATCAAATTTGTGGGCTCTCATGCGGGAGTGTCCATCGGCCAGGATGGACCGTCTCAGATGGGGCTTGAAGACATCGCCACCTTCAGAACAATTTTAAACAGCGTGGTGCTCTATCCATCGGATGCCGTTTCCACGGAGCGCTTGGTGGAAGCCGCGGCCGAGCACGACGGTATCGTTTACATTCGCACCACGAGAATGGACACCCCCATTCTTTACACACCGCAAGACAAATTCCCCATCGGCGGCTGTAAGATACTTAAAAGAAGCGATACGGACAAGGTCACGGTGATCGGGGCCGGGGTCACGCTTTTCGAAGCCCTGGGGGCTTATGAAGCGTTGAAAAAAGAAGGTGTCTTGATCCGCGTGATCGATCTTTACAGCATCAAGCCCATCGATATCCAAGCCCTTCGTGAAGCCGCCCGCGAGACAAAGGCGATCCTCACTGTCGAGGATCATTATGAGGCCGGGGGCCTTGGAGAGGCGGTGATGAGTGCCTTGGCCGCAGAACCCGTACCCGTCTATTCCCTGGCCGTCATGGAAAAGCCAAGGAGCGGTAAACCTGCAGAGCTCCTTGATTTTGAAGGCATCTCCCAAAAGGCCATTGTGGCTAAAGTCAAAGCCCTGATCGGCCATGGATAAGCGAAGAATAACCTATTTTGGAGGAAACATATGATACGTCTGGGTATCGCCGCGGATCATGGAGGCTTTGATCTCAAAGCGCGGTCAGCGAAAGAGCTTAAGGAATTGGGATATGAAGTGAAGGATTTCGGGGCGTTTGAATTGGACCCCTGAGACGACTATCAGAGGTAACCGGAGGGTTCGATTTCATGGAAAAGAGAGGATGCGACATTGGATTGATCGGCCTGGGGGTGCTGGGCCGCAATTTCCTGCTGAATGTGGCCGATCAGGGTTTTGCGGTGGCCGGCTATGATCTGGATTAGGCCGAAAAGTCATGGCTTGCCGGAAAGACCTGCGCCATGTGGTCCGGACCTGCGCGCGTCTGGGCCTTCCGGCGCCGGCCCTCATGGCGTCTTTAAGCTATGTTGACGCCATGCGAAGCAAGTGGCTGCCTGCGAATCTGATCCAGGCCCAGCGGGACTTTTTCGGCGCCCATACCTACGAGCGGATTGATGTCCGGGGGACTTTTCACACGCAGTGGCAAGTGAACTGAGGAGGAATCATGAAAGGCAATACGCAACCTGTATCCACCATTTTTGTCATTTTTGGGGCGGCCGGCGATCTGACTCAGCGGAAACTCATTCCGGCCCTCTATAACCTTTTCATTGATGGGTGGCTGCCCGAAGCGTTTCATGTCTTCGGAGTGGACCGCGCGGCGATGGATCCGGATGCGTTCCGGGAGCATCTGCGTGAAGGCGTGAACCGGTTTTCGCGGCGGGGTAAAGCGGATGAGCAGTTGTGGGAGAAGTTTGGTACGCACCTGATCTACGACGCTGCCGACCTCGACACTGCCGAAGCCTACAGCGAAGTGAAACGGAAGCTTTCAGAGATGCAAGCGCAGTGGAGCGTGCAGCCCAACCGTGTCTTTTACCTGGCGCTGCCCCCCAGTATGATCGCGCCCATTGCCAGAAGACTTGCCGATGCAGGGTTGAACCAGGATCACGAGCGGGACAGAATTGTGGTGGAAAAACCCTTCGGGCGGGATCTTGCTTCGGCCATGGAATTGAACCGCCTCCTTACCGGTCTTTTCCAGGAATCGCAGATTTTCCGCATCGATCATTACCTGGGAAAGGAGACGGTGCAGAACATCCTGGCGTTCCGCTTCGCAAATACCCTTTTTGAACCCATCTGGAACCGGCGCTACATCGACCACATTCAAATTACCGTGGCCGAGCAGGTTGGTGTGGGGCATCGGGGTGGCTATTATGACCATGCGGCGCGGGGACAGTATGGTGCGGGCTGGATCGAAGGAGAGCACGTTGAGAGCTATCGCATCGAACCGGAGGTGGACCCGGAGTCCTCGACGGAAACCTATGCTGCAGTGAACCTGTTCGTGGACAACTGGCGCTGGCAGGGGGTGCCTTTTTACCTGCGCACGGGTAAACGACTCCCTGCAAGAATCTCGGAGGTGTCCATCCAGTTTCGACCGGTTCCTCCAGACTTTTCCCGCTGCGGCCCTCATGGATTGGCGCCCCAACAGGCTGCTCATCGCCATCCAGCCCGAAGAAGGCATTCTCTTGCGGTTCGAGGTGAAACATCCGGGTCAGACCATGCGCCTTTCTCCGGTGTTGATGCAGTTCTACTACCGTGAGGCGTTTAAATCGGCGCCCCCGGAGGCATATGAAACGCTGCTGCTGGATGTCATCCGAGGCGACACTACCCTTTTCATGCGCGCCGACCAGGCCGAGGCCGGTTGGTCGGTTCTCACCCCCATACTCGACGTATGGGAGACGGTCAAGTACACGGATTTCCCCAATTATCAGGCCGGGAGCTGGGGGCCGGAAGAAGCGGATATTTTGATCGCCCGGGATGGACACAATTGGATCTTGCCCACGTCTCTTCAGTGCAGCGAGGATATCGCCGTGTGCCGTGTGGTGCAGGAGCCGAAGCCATGATGCATGTCTTATCACGAGTTGGAAGAATTGCGCCGGCCTGGAAAGTGATACCGCTTGATGACGGCATGGTGATTTCCCTGGAATTCACTCATGTCCTGTGGCAAGGCTGATCTGACTGAAAAAAACGATGACGAATTAAAAATCACAACTACGGAGACAATTATGACAAAGCTTATGAGTCGCGAGATTCGTCTGGCCTCCCGCCCCAGCGGGCTTCCGACAGCGGCCGATTTCACCCTGGCGAGTACTGAAGTGGCGGCGCTGCAGGATCAGGAGGTGCTGGTTCGTAACCGCTTTATGTCGGTGGACCCATACATGCGCGGTCGCATGAACGACGGAAAATCATATGTTCCGCCGTTTGAGTTAGGCAAAACGCTTGAGGGCGGCGCGGTCGGCGAGGTCATCGAGTCGCGTGCCAAAGAATTCAAGCCGGGCGATACCGTCATTTCCAACTTCGGGTGGCGGGAATTCTTCATTGCTTCACCGAAAGAGTTGCATGCGGTAAACCGCGAGGTTCAGCCGCTCTCGGTTTACCTTGGCGCCCTCGGCATGACGGGCATGACTGCCTGGGTCGGGTTGAATCTGGTGGAGGTTAAAGCCGGAGATGTCATTTTCATCTCAGGGGCCGCCGGCGCAGTCGGCAGTGTGGCCGGGCAACTGGCGAAATTGCGCGGATGCCGTGTCATCGGGTCAGCCGGTTCAATGGAGAAGGTCCTGTTTCTGAGAGATGAATGCGGATTTGATATTGCCTTCAATTACAAAGCCGGTCCCATACTTGAACAACTGAACGAAGGAGCGCCGGACGGGATCGATGTCTATTTTGATAATGTCGGCGGAGAAATGCTCGAAGCGGCGCTCTCGGCGTTGCGGGAGCATGGCCGGGTCATCGCCTGTGGCGGCATCTCCGGTTACAACGAGGAAAGGTTGCGACCCGGCCCTTCCAATCTGTTTAACATAATTACCAAACGGCTGACGATGAAGGGGATGATCGTTCGCGATTGGCTGGATCGTCAGGACGAATTTGAAAAAGAAGTGGGCGGCTATTTTCGAGCCGGTAAACTGATACACAAGGAAACGGTGGTGGAAGGAATCGATACTGCAGTGGATGCTTTCCTCGGCCTTTTTCAAGGGCAAAATGTGGGCAAGATGGTGGTGAAGTTGGTTTAGGTCCGACGTTGGATTAACCTTGAAGTAGTCGAAAAAAAGGGCATCCGGTCCTCATGTTTCTCGGCAAATTCTGGGGCCGCCGGTGTCGTCGAGACGCTGCAGAGACGGTTGCAGGTCAGTGCGCGTGTTCGGCGCAAATCGAGTTGACAGGTCATTCCCGCCCGGGATCTGGTTCCGGGCGGCATCGTCCGCCGGAACACATGCCATTGCCTTGGTGGCAGACGCTCGCGATATTTGTATATGCCATGATTGCTTGTCTCGGCGTGAATGATGCCGTGATGGTCATGATGATCAAATGGCGTGTTCTTAACGCATTTGCCACTCATGACACCAAAAATACCGAATATAAAGGGTCATATATGCCCACAGGTTAAATATGACCTTTTATGTTGGCTGTTAATGCAGCTCTGAAAATGTTTATTTTAACTGATTATTCTTAAAAATCATAATGATGGATGACGTGACGCTGAGTGTTGGAAGTCTGGCACAATAATTGAATTCAGTAAACCCGAATGCGGCAATTGATGTAACCAATGATTTGAAACCAAGTATTCAGACAAACCAAAAGGAGATTGTATGACCGAGAAACTTCAAGTTTATAAATGTGAAATCTGTGGCAATATCGTAGAAGTCCTTCATGCCGGCGCGGGCGAGCTTGTCTGCTGCGGCCAGCCCATGAAACAGACGGTTGAAAACACCGTTGATGCGGCAAAGGAAAAGCATGTTCCGGTAATTGAAAAAGTTCCGGGCGGCTTCAAGGTAAAAGTCGGCAGTGTCGCTCACCCCATGGAAGAAAAACATTTTATTGAATGGATTGAAATTATTGCCGACGGTAAAGCCTATCGTCAGTTTTTAAATCCCGGCCAGGTTCCTGAAGCCACATTCATGCTGGATGCCGCAACAGTTACCGCAAGAGAGTATTGTAATCTTCACGGCCTCTGGAAGGCATAACAGTCACGTTAATAAATTCAAAACAGAAATGCTTGAGGCAAAGAGACGATGGGTTAATAAAACCTTGAGCGCCTTCTTTGCTTCAGGCCCGTCTGTTCTTTTACTAAGGGAGGCAAACAATGAGCATAACTGTGACCAAAGACGGTACGCAGATTTATTACAAAGACTGGGGCACGGGACAGCCCGTGGTGTTCAGCCACGGGTGGCCCCTCAATGCGGATAGCTGGGAGGCTCAGATGATGTTTCTGGCCACCAATGGCTATCGATGCATCGCCCATGACCGTCGGGGACATGGGCGGTCGGGCCAGCCCTGGAGCGGCAACGATATGGACACTTATGCCGACGACCTCTCGGAGCTCATCGAAACGCTCAATCTGAAGAGCGCCGTCCTGATCGGATTTTCCGCCGGCGGCGGTGAAGTTGCCCGCTATATCGGTCGCCACGGCACAAAACGCGTGGCCAAGGCCGCGCTGATCGCAGCCGTTCCGCCGCTGATGCTGAAAACGGAGGCCAATTCCGGCGGCTTGCCGATTGAGGTGTTTGACGGGATCCGCAATGGCTCCGTTGCCGACCGATCGCAGCTATACAAGGATCTTGCCGCCGGCCCATTCTTCGGGGCCAACAGGCCCGGCGCCAAGGTCTCGCAGGGCATGATCGACGCGTTCTGGCTTCAGGGGATGCAGGCCGGCCACAAGAACACATTTGACTGCATCGAGGCGTTCTCCGAGACGGATTTTACCGAAGACCTCAAGAAGTTCGACGTGCCGACGCTGATCCTTCACGGTGACGACGACCAGATCGTGCCGATCGGCGCTGCGGCGCTTCGCTCATCGAAGCTGGTAAAAAACGCGATCCTGAAGATCTACGCGGGCGCACCCCACGGCCTCGCATACACACACAAAGATCAGCTTAACGCCGATTTGCTGGCATTTCTTAAAAACTGAGGTCGCTTTGCCGGTGCGGAGGATAAACCATATGCCAAATGAGCCGACAAGCGCCGTCCGGGCCGTACCCCGGCCAACCAGGTTCTCACTGGCGGCGAACTACGATCCGGAACTGGTTCCGCAGCTTGCTGCGTACCCGGTCGATGAAGTTTACGGTAAGTTCCCCGCAGACGGTATCAGCGGTGGCCGTCCCCGCTACCTGGCGACACCGCTCACGGAAGCAGATCTGCGGTGTTACATTCGCCTGCTCGACCATCATGGCATTGCCTTCAATTACCTTTTAAACGGTGCCTGTTTCGGCAACCGCGAATGGACACGGCCCTGGCAGAAACGGATGACGGCCCTGCTGACCAAACTCGGCGGCTTGGGCGTGCGCCGGGTTACCGTATCCACCCCGTTTCTTCTGGAACTGGTCAAACGCCGTTTCCCCGAGTTCAAAGTAAGGGTCGGGATTTACGCCCAAGTGGACACGCCCCGGCGCGCCCGCTTCTGGGAAGATCTCGGGGCGGATGCCATCGTTCTGGAGAGTTTTTCGATCAACCGGAATTTCTCCCGCCTTGCGGCTATCCGTCAGGCTGTCCGATGCGATCTGGAACTGATCGCAAATCACGTGTGTCTCATGAATTGTCCGATGCAAACCTACCATCAGAACGGTTTTGCACATGCCTCTGACGCGTCAAACACACTTTTCATCGATTACTGCTTTATGCGCTGTTCCCGGCAGCGGCTGACGGATCCGTCGCAATTCATCAAGTCGGCCTGGATTCGGCCGGAGGATCTCGCTGTGTATGAAGCGATGGGATACACGTCCTTCAAGCTTCTGGAACGGGGAATTCCGTCTGTGGAACTGCTGCGGCGCGTCAAAGCATACAGTGAGCGGCGGTTCACCGGCAATCTGGCCGAACTGCTGCTGTCGTATGGCTTTAAAAACCCGGTTCACAAGGAATCGCACTGGACTCTGCGCCACTTCTTGAAGCCGCTGCAGGTGAATCCGCTGAGATTGAAACCGATGCTTGACTTGGCGCGCCTGCAAGGCTGGCTCTCGCCGCTGCCGGAGTGTCCGATTTGGGTGGATGCGCAGCAGATTCCGGAGGATTTCCTGGACGGTTTTCGGGGCCGTGACTGCGCCTCCATGGACTGCCGGGTTTGCGGCTATTGCGAGCGGATTGCCGGCCAGGCCGTTTCGATCTCGCCCGAGTACCGTACCGAGGTGCTTAGAAAGTATGCGGACATGGACGATGCCATGGCAACTGGAGGGCTCTGGGGTGTTTGACTCACGCGCCACGGCGATGGAACTTCTGGACCTGCCGGACTGTGATCCGGCGCTGGCCGCTGCCAGCTACCGGTTCATGGAAACGGTCAATTATCGCTTCGGCGGCATCCGGTCGGTCCGGCGTTTTCTGGCCGCCGAAACTGCGGAGCGCCATGCCGCTGTCCCCTTACGCATCCTCGATATCGGTTCGGGAAGCTGCGACATCCCGCTGGCGGTGATCCGGTGGGCGCGCGCCTGCGGCATCCCCCTGCACTTCACCTGCCTGGAAATGGCCGGTCACGCAATTGACATTGCGCGCGGGCAGCTCGCCCGAGCGGGCAACCCGCCGGTGAAATTGCTTCAGGAGGACGTCTTTACCCACCAACCCGTCGAACCGTATGATTATGCCGTGACCTCCATGTGCTTCCATCATTTCAGCAATGCACAGATCCTGATGCTGCTGCACAGGCTCCGCGGTTTCTTGCGCAACAGCATGCTGATCAACGATCTCCGCCGCTCGCAACTGGCATCTCTGGCGGCAAGAATACTGCTGGTTGCCACCGCTGCGCCGGCAGGGGTCCGGCATGACGCCCTGCTCTCGATCCGGCGCAGCTTCAAAATCGATGAACTGAGAACCTTGTTGCGGCAACTCGACGGCGTCTCGGTTTCCGTGGAGCCGGCCCGCTGGTTTCGGATCGCCGCCATCATCCGATTCAAACCAGGAGAAAACGCGTGAAATCAATCATCCTCAGAGGGCTGGGTACTGCCACCCCGCCATTTTATGCAACGCAGGAGGAGGCGTACGAATACTTCTTCACACATTTCTCCCTGAAACCGGCCGAACGGGATCTGTATCGCCGCATTCTCCTGGACGGCAAAATCAAAGGCCGGTATCTGGGGATGGATGAGAAGGCGGATGTCCTTGAAACCGATCCCGACCGGCTGTTAGCGCGCTTTCTCAAGTTCGGTCGCAGCACTGCCGTTGCCGCTGCACGCCGCGCGCTGACGGAGGCCGGCGTGGAACCCGCCGAGATATCCGGTTTGGTTGTCAACACCTGCACCGGTTACCTCTGCCCCGGACTCTGCTCGTATATTGCGGAAGATCTGGGGCTCAGGACATCGATTCGCTTCCTGGACTTGATGGGGATGGGGTGCGGTGCGGCGATCCCGAATCTCGAAGCTGCTGCCGGCATGCTGGTCCGAAGCGGGGAAGGTCCGGTTCTCAGCCTTGCCGTGGAAATCTGTTCAGCCACCATTTTCCCCGGTCATGAGCCGGAACTGGTGGTGAGCAATTCCATTTTCGGTGACGGAGCCGCCGCTGCCGTTCTTGACCTGTCTCGGAAGGGCCGTCAGGACGGACTGGTGAAAATAGTGGATTTTGCGGCGGGGCTTTGTCCCCGGTACCGAGAGGATCTGCGTTACCGGACGGAAGGCGGCCGACTGCGGAACCACCTGAGCAGGCGGGTGCCGGTAATCGGTGCGCGTACCGTGATGGAGGTGGCATCCGGGCTTCTGGACCGGCACGGCCTCTCCCGGAATGACATTGCCTGGTGGGCGGTCCATCCGGGAGGCACGGTGGTGCTGGCCCAAGTCGCCAAAAAACTGGAGCTTGCCGGCGAAGCCCTGCGCTTTTCATACAGCATTTTCGAGAACTACGGTAACATGTCGTCGCCCTCCGTTCTGTTTGTATTGCGGGAGATTCTGGATAGTGGCCGGCCGCAACCCGGCCAAAAAGGGATGCTACTGGCATTCGGTGCCGGCTTCTCCGCTTTCGGGGCGCTCATTGAATTTGCGTCCGCTTGAATTAATAAAAAAAGGCTGATGATAGATATGTCCTAATGCTTCGAAAAGGGTATGGTTTCAGAAAAGGATATGACGAATATGCAGGATAAAATGATGCAGATGCAAAATGAGATGTACGAGCTTGAAATGAAAAAGGTAAACAACTGTAGGCCAGAAACATATAACGTATTCAGGCGATAGGCCTGCACAGTTAAGGAGGAGAACAATGGCCGCTCTACAAGCCGCTGACAAGAGATCCCTGAAAAGTCTTTTTGGAACCCGCGTCTCTTTTGATCGCATGGAGCGCAAGCTCTACGGGCATGACATCGCGGAGATCCCCAGCCTGATCAAGCCGCTCGTCGGCTCGACCGTTCCCGACGCTGTCGTCCAGCCCGCCTCTGAAGAGGAGTTGGTGGTCCTCGTGTGCTGGGCGCAGGAAAACCGCATCGCCCTAACCCCCCGAGGCAGAGCGTCCTCGGGGTACGGGGGGGGGGCTGCCGGTGAAGAAGGGCCTTGAGGTGGATTTCTTCCATCTGAGCAAGCTCTTGGAGATCGACACGAAGACCCGGACAGCCAGGGTTCAGCCCGGCATCTGCTGGACAAGGCGGGCGTGGACTTCGTACACCTCGGGAAGGAGGAGAACTGTTGCGGTACGCCGATGCTCGTCGCTGGCCGCTGGGACCTCTTCGTCGAGATCATGAAGCGGAATATCGAGCTGGTGAAGCAAGCCGGTGCGGATACGGTCATCACCTCCTGCCCGGCGTGCGACATGATGTGGCGCCGGTACTACCCCGAGTGGGCGAAGAAGTTGGGTATCGACTACCCGATCAAGGCCAGGCATTACAGCGAGATCTTCGCCGAGCAAATCAAGGCCGGGAAGTTCCGCTTTCCCATGCGCAAGAAGCCGGTGACTGTCACCTGGCACGACTCCTGCCACATCGGCCGCGCATCGGGGGTCTACGAGCCGCCGCGCGATGTGATCCAAGCCATCCCCAACGTGAAGCTCGTGGAGATGAGCCACAACCGCGAGCAGGCACACTGCTCAAAGAGCCGCTGGTGGCTGCCGACATCGGCAAGGTGAGGCTCGACGAGGCCCTCGCGGCCGGGCGGAGAAGATTCTCTCCCTGTGCCCCTGCTGCCAGGTGCAACTGCGGGTGACGGCGGACAAGAAGGGCGTGCCGATCGAGGTCCAGGACCTCGCGCACTTTGCCGCGGCGACCTTCGGCTACACTTTTCCCGATCCGAACCCGGAGGTCAGAAAGCAGTGGGCGGTCTTCGATGCCTTCATCAAGCTATTGACACCGCAGGGGTTCGCCGACCTGATGGGCACGATGTGGCCGGAGCTGATCGACGCCATGCCGCTCGGCATGGGACGCATGATGCGTCTCTTGGGCAAGATCCCCGGCGCGTTGAGCTTGATGAAGCCGATGTTCCCGGTGCTCTTCCCGCGCCTGCTGCCCAAGGTCATGGACCGACTCATGCCGCACATGATCGGCGATGTGGTATCGCTCATCACCCAGCCGATGATCGACTATCTTCAGGACGGGGCGCAGAATCACACCTGAATCTTGCATCCATAAACCAGCAATGGCGCGAAGGTGCGAACTTTTTCCAACCCCGCCAACCGGCTTTGTGAGCATGAATTCAAATTGACTTAACATGCTGATATCCATACAGGGTAATATCGAATTTTAATTATTCGTGGTATTGCCGGCAACTGCGCTGTCTCCCTCTTTTGATTCAAAGATCTCCAAAACCTCCCCGACGATATAGGGTTTCATCTCTTCGTTGCATATAAAAGCCACTTTTTGAACGCCGTTGCTGAAGTCAATTTCCACATCACAATTGTATTTATGCGATGCAGCCTTAACAATTCTGGCCATAATCTCAATATTGGCATCTTCGAACTGAATTGGAACCATATTTGAATGCATACTCCCTCCTCTTGGCTATCCAATATCTTTCTAAAATAACGGTGAATGGGTCAAGCACAGAAGCCTGATGTGCTCTACTCGTTCGAAAATCTGATAATGCCCATTCGTATCTATTGAGCGTGAAACAGAATTTCGATAAATTTTCTTCCTCTCTTGTTTTGTGATTCTTTTAGTAAGATGCACATGCAACAAACATTCCATATACTGATCAACGACAGCAGTAGCTATACCCGACAGCCACAACTTGAGCAGGATTTTATTCCGCATGGATCAGCATCTTCTCACCTGCTTTTAGCGTCACATCAAATATGCCTTCATTCGACATCAAACCTCCTTTGCTATCCCCATCCGACACGATGAAGGCGAAAAAAAGATAAGGGGTAGTCGGTTAGCTCCACTTAATTCTCGGGAATATTCTGGAATCACACGAAATACTGAACATTGATAGCATATCCGGTCAGCTACCCAGTAAACCCTTTGATTGCAAGTTATTATCGCATATTAGGAGGAGCTAACCGACTACCCCATAAAAAGATTATAATTTTTAATTTGCCCTTATCATTTACTACCCATAACATTAAAGAGACTGGAAAAAAGTCGTATATGACCACTGGTTAAATATGACCCTAATTATATGGTTGTTAATGACAGTTCTGTAACTGCTTTTCGAACTAATTATTCTTAAAAATCAGAATGATGGGTAAAGTAACGCTGAGTGTTATAAACCTGGCACAAAAATTGAAGTTATAACGAGATTGAACCATAACCCTTAACGAATTTGTTTTGACCCCAAGGATAAACAACCGGAGGAGTGACATTCAGGATATTGAGCGAAATCTTACCCTGTCTGTTATCTGAAATAATGATCGCCCGAAAAAAGTATTCCAGAAGCTAATGGAGCGTTTTCATTTTCAGGAGAAGACATGCGATATCAAATTCTTGCCACCGATTACGACGGCACCATCGCGCACAATGGGATAGTCGATGCGTCCACCGTTGTGGCACTCAAAAACCTACTGGCCACCGGCAGGCGTCTGGTTCTGGTGACCGGCCGTGAACTGCCGCAGTTGCAGATGACCTTTTCGCACCTGGAACTGTTTGAATGGGTGGTCGCCGAGAATGGGGCGTTGCTTTACCACCCTGCTACCAAAGAGGAACTGTTGCTGGCCGAACCTCCGCCGGCGCGGTTCAGCGAAGCGCTGCGCGCCAATGGTTGCGAGCCCATTTCGGTCGGCCGGGTGATTGTGGCGACTATGGAGCCTCATCAGCAACTCGTTCTGAAGACCATTCAGCATTTTGGCCTGGAATTGCAAATCATCTTTAATAAGGGCTCAGTGATGGTGCTGCCTCCCGGCGTCAACAAGGCCAGCGGGCTGATGGCGGCGTTAAAGAAGATGGGACTTTCGCCGCACAACGCAGTGGGTGTGGGCGATGCAGAAAATGACCATGCGATGCTGAAACTGTGTGAGTTCTCCGCCGCCGTTGCGAATGCACTCCCGGCCCTCAAGGAAGCTGCCGATTGGGTAACACCCGCCGATCACGGGCAGGGCGTGGCGCAGCTCATCGAACGGATGATTGCCAATGACCTGGCGGATTTGGATGGTAAACTCACGCGGCATCATCTGGAGTTCGGTGTTGGTGAAGATGGGCCCGTGTGTCTGCCTCCGTTCGGTCCCAGTGTGCTGATTGCGGGCCCCTCAGCCAGCGGCAAATCGACTGTGGCAACCCAAATTGTGGAGACGATTGTTCAGCGGCAGTATCAGTTTTGCCTGATTGATCCCGAGGGGGATTACGAGAACTTCGAGCAAGCCGTCGTCCTGGGCGGCCCCAAGGCGGCGCCGCAGTCAGGCGAAGTGCTGCGGGTGCTCGAAAACCCCGATGCGAGCGTGGTGGTTTCGATGACGGGCATGCCGATCCCCGATCGGCCGCCGTTCTTTCTCAAGTTGCTGCCGCATTTGCTGCAAATGCGAGCTCGGCTCGGCCGGCCGCACTGGCTGATCCTTGACGAAGCTCACCACCTGCTGCCGGCAGAATGGCTGCCGCCGGAAGGCATGCTTCCCGACGAGTTAACCAGCATTGTGCTGATCACCGTACACCCTGATCTGCTATCGATCGCCATCCTGAAGCGGCTCAATACGCTGCTGGCAATTGGCCCTGAAGCAGCAGACATTTTGCTGCATTTTGCCCAAGCGGGAAAAACACCGATACCGATCTGGAACAACAAACCTCCTGCTATAGGAGAAGTGCTGCACTGGACGCGAACAGGCAAAGCTCTGCCGCAAGTCGTAAAAACTCACCCGTGCCAGCAGGGGCGCCGCCGTCATCGGCGCAAATACGCGGAAGGCGAGCTGCCGCCAGACCGTAGCTTCTACTTCCAGGGGCCGGAGAAGAAGCTCAACCTGCGAGCGCAGAACTTGATACTGTTCTTGCAACTCGCAGATGGTGTCGACGACGAGACATGGGAATACCATCGCCGTGCGGGGGGCTACTCGCGATGGTTGAGGGACAGCATCAAGGACACAGACTTGGCCGCTACGGTCGCACTTATCGAAGCGATACCCAAGATCGACCCTTTGGAAGGCCGTCAGCAGATTCGTGTGGCAATTGAGCGGGATTACACCTTGCCCGCGGCGGGTCCGCTGCCGGTGCCAGGGGCGCAATGATTAGAACTTCCGTAACAACCAAAGGCTCGACATGATCGATCTCGTGCAGCACCACGAGGTGCTCCGGTAGAAGACCCGCACCGGAGTTTTGAAAAAGAGGTGTTGCCGGAACTGATAAGGCAGAAAACAGGGGTCCTCGGGATGAAGATCATGGCGAACGGAATTCTGTTGAAGATGATAAATGAATTATCGTTGGAAACGGATCAGACAGGTTGTTTTGACGAATCAGGCAAGGCAATGAACTGCCATGATACGGGGCAGGATGGCGCGGTTAAACAAGCCCGTCGAATTGAAGCGCCTGATCGTTTTCGTATAATGAATGATATTGTTCAGGATAAATGGACAGGATTGGTTTGGCATACCAATGCCGACCTTCCTGGATTTCCATTAACCTGGAAGGAAGCTTTTGAATTTATTCAGGAGATAAACGCTTCCCGGTTATCTGGAGTCAATGAATGGCGATTGCCTGCAAGAAAAGAGCTGTTTTCTCTGGTGAGTCATCAATTTGTAAATCCATCTTTGCCCGAAGGCCACCCGTTTATTAATGTTTTCCATGGGTATTATTGGACACGGACACAATCCGCCAGATTATTGAATCAGGCATGGTATGTCCACTTGGGCGGCGGGAAAGTGTACCGCGGCATGAAGCATGGCTCCTATATGGTGTGGCCGGTTTCCGGCCGATTCGCCGGTCATTCTTTTATGGAAAACCGATTTATCGCTAATGGAGATTCAGTGTATGACCGTATTACGCGCAGGTATTGGTATGCCGACGATAAATTAAACGATGGCGCGATAACCTGGAAAGAGGCCATCCGCTCCGTTGAAAAACTGAACGAAACGCGCAAAGCAGGTCACGGTCCCTGGCGGCTGCCCAATATCCGAGAGCTTGAAAGTCTGGTTGATGATAGAAACCATAGCCCGGCTTTTGCTGATGGATTTTTTATAAACAAAGTCAAGGACGGGTATTGGTCATCAACCACAAGTTTGTATGAGCCCAGATATGCATGGGTTCTTTATCCGCTTGATGGCACAATTGGCGTAGGATTTAAATCCAATGCGGATTTTTATGTATTTGCGGTTCGCGGGTGACCCTATCGTATGCGGGGGGGATAGGACATGTCTGTCCCCATCAGGCGGGCGCCGCGGGTTGTGGGAAAAAACCGGCCTCTTGGAGTCGGGTTTAATAAACGCTTATGAAGGGAGTCGTTACATGATGGAGGACATGAATGTGGTCATCGCCGGCGCGGCCGGTGAAGGCGTGCAAACCGTCGGGGAAGTGCTTGCTGAAACCATCGCGGGGCACGGTTATGCCGTATTCGCCTGGCAGGAATTCGAATCCAGAATCCGGGGAGGCCAGAACAGTTACTCCATCCGGATCAGCGAAAAACCGGTCAATGCGCCGGCCATGAAAGCGGATATCCTCCTGGCGCTGAATGACGGTGCGGCCATTAAATACGGACCGCTGATTCAAAAAGACGGGATTCTCATCGCGGAGAAAAAGATCCGGGACCGGATGATTCCCATCGCATTTTCGGATATCGCCGAGAAGGAACTGGGGAACAAGATATATGCCAACACGCTGGCCCTTGGTGCATTGGCTGCGGCGATCGGCATGAATCTTGAAATTCTCCATGCGGTCCTTGCGCATAAATTCGCCCAAAAAGGGGACCCGGTGGTGGTGGCCAATCGTGTTGCGGCCGTGAAAGGCTATCTTCTCGCCCGTGAAGGCTGCCAGGGCATCTGCCCCTGGAAGCTTCCGGCACGGGACACCCGGTATCGACTCATTTCGGGAACAGAAGCCCTTGCCTTGGCGGCGGTTTTGGCCGGGTGCCGGTTCATAGCGGCGTATCCCATGTCGCCCGCGACCGATACCATCACTTTTCTGGCCGAAAACGAGAAGGAATTCGAAGTGTTCACCGAGCAGGCGGAAGACGAGATCGCAGCAGTCAACATGGCCATCGGCGCCAGCTTCGCCGGAGCCCGGGCCATGACGGCCACCTCCGGCGGCGGGTTCGCCCTGATGGTGGAAGCCGTCAGTCTGGCAGGAATGATCGAAACGCCTTTGGTCATCGTTCTGGGGCAGCGGCCGGGGCCTGCCACCGGGCTTCCGACCCGCACCGCTCAAGGCGATCTCTTGTTCGCCGTCCATGCCGGACATGGAGAATTTTCCAAACTGGTGCTGGCGCCGGCCGATGCAAAAGACATCTTCAGGCAAACCGTACGCGCCTTCAATTTGGCCGATCGCTATCAGATACCGGCCATTGTACTCACCGATCAGTTCCTGCTGGATTCTCTCTTTTCCGTGGAAGACATTCCCCTGGATCAATATGTTCCCGAATTTCATCTGGCGGACCCGTCCGGCATCGACGATTACCATCGCTATCAGGTGACGGAAACCGGCATATCTCCGCGTCTGTATCCGGGCCAAAGCCTGCATCTGGTGTCGGCGGACAGCGATGAACATGATTCCCGTGGACATATCACCGAAGACCTGGCCGGAACCGTGCCGGCGATGGTGGGAAAACGCCTTGCCAAGCATCGGGAGCTGCAAGCCGCCATCCGCCCGCCCGAGGAGGTCGATGTCGAGAAAGCGGAGCGGATTCTAGTGGGATGGGGCTCATCGCGCCTGGCCCTGCTGGAAGCCCTTGAACGGCTTCGAAAAAACGGGACCCGGACGGGCATGATCCATTTCACGGAAATGTGGCCTTTGCCGGCATACCGGTTTCCCGAAGGCAAGGCGTACTGGAGCGTCGAAAACAACGCCACCGGCCAACTGGCGAGGTTGTTGCGTTCCGAATACGAAATTACGTTTTCCGGCCAGGTCCATCGGTATGATGGTCTGCCGCTGACCGGACCCTACATTCAGGAGGCGCTGCAATGGTGAAAATCGACGACTACAAGAACGATGTTCCTGCCCAGTGGTGCCCCGGATGTCCGAATTTCGGTATCCTTAACGCTCTCAAGACGGCGTTGACGGCATTGAAGAAACGGCCCCACGAGTGTTGCCTCGTCTCCGGCATCGGGCAGGCAGCCAAATTGCCTCACTATCTCAAATGTAATTTTTTTAATGGGCTGCACGGAAGAGCCCTTCCGGCAGCCCTGGGCATCCATGTGGCCAATCCGCGCCTGACAACCATCGTCGTCACCGGAGACGGCGACTGTTACGGAGAAGGAGGCAACCATTTCCTCCATGCGCTGCGCCGCAATCCCGATATCACGGTAGTGGTCCATAACAACGGGTTTTATGCTCTCACCAAAGGCCAGGCTTCCCCGACCACGAGGGTCGGAGAGAAACGAAGCCTCCAGATCCACGGCGTGGAAATCGTGCCCCTTAACATGCCGGCCATTGCCATCGTTCATGACTGTACATTCGTGGCACGGGGCTTTGCAGGGGACGGCGATCATTTAAAATCGCTTTTGATGAAAGCCATCGGCCATCCCGGCTTGTCTGTTGTGGAAGTGATCCAGCCGTGCATCACCTGGGGGACCCATCCGGTGAGCTGGTACCGGGAAAGGGTCTACACTCTGGGCGGCGATTATGATCCGACCGATCGAAAAGCGGCCTTGGAAAAAACCATGGAAGCAGAGGAAAGGATCGCTACCGGCATTTTGTTCCTCGCCGCGTCGCGCAAACCTTTTGCCGACTGCTTCCGGAAAGAGATCACCGATCAGACCTTTGCGAAGTTGAAACCGGTTTCTACGGAAAAAATAGCGGGCTTTCTGTCCAGCTTGAGAAAAGGCTATATTCGTGAAGACAATTCCCACTCTCCTCGGGTTGGGCCGTGAAATGCGGCGAGACTCGCTGCCCGAAGTCACACAGAGGCCTTGGAGAAAATGGTGACAAAATAAATATTCAAAATAACCGGTAACACATAGGATATGCGATGCAATATGATATTAGTAGTATGATCAAACTTTTTTTGTTATCCACAGCCAACACGATGCAGTCGTCAAGAAAAAATCGATTATAATTTTCAAACTGTCCTTATCATTATTGTTGTCTTGAACGGCATTGCAAGCATTTTCAATTAGGGGGCTTCCATTTCAATTTTAGATCGTTTGTCAGCGGTTTAATCGATTCTTCCATTAATTCGGGAACACAAACTATCAAAGAAAGGAAAAAAGTACCATGAAAAAATCACTGTTTTGCTTATCAATAGTAACTGTAACCTCTTTGTTTTTAATCAACGTCAATCTGTTCGCATCCGAGACGGATGACCGCATCGTATCCTCAGCAAAAAAGTCTTATGTGTTCAAAACCTACCTCAATGTCGATGATGTTAACATCCAGTCCAAGGAGGGTGTTGTTGCCTTGAGCGGGACTGTCACCGAAGAATCCCACAAATCATTGGCCCGTGAGACTGTTTTGAGCCTGCACGGAGTTAAAAGTGTGGACAACAAGCTGACAGTAAAAGGGGAAGTCCCTGCTGAGCACTCGGATGCGTGGCTCATTACCAAAGTGAAATCCACACTATTATTCCATCGGAGCGTGAGCGCCACCGATACTGAGGTTTTGGCAAAAGAAGGGACCGTCACCTTGCGCGGCAAAGCCGTCAATTCGGCCCAAAAGGATTTGACGACCGAATATGCCAAGGATGTGGAAGGCGTCAAAGCCGTTAAAAATGAGATGACGGTATTGGCTGCCGCAATGAAGCCAGGCGAGAATACAACAGGCGAAAAGGTGGATGCCATGACCGAATCGGTTGATGATGCATCGATTACTGCCCTGGTCAAGACGACGTTGCTGTATCATCGCTCAACCAGTGCCATCAACACCACTGCCGAGACAAAAGAAGGCGTGGTCACGTTGGCGGGCAAAGCCAAGAACGCGGCTGAAAAAGATCTTGCCACCAAACTCGTGAGCGACGTTCACGGCGTAAAGAAGGTGGTCAACAACATGACCGCCCCGTAAATCACGTACCAAAATTATGAAACCAAGCACAAAAGACAACGCAGAAGGCAAGTTGCACCAAGTGAGTAGAAGCGTTTTTTTGTGATCGCTGTGGATGTACGCGCGAAGCGGCTTTTTCATACAGTGGGCGTCCCCATGTGATTTCTAACCGGATTCCGAAACTGGGTCTCTACCAGTTGCGCGAAATATCCGCCCTGACGCACCAGGTCGCAGAAATCCCCGCGCTCGATGATGCGGCCCTCCTGGAAGACCAGGATCAAGTCCGCATCCCGAATGGTCGCCAGGCGGTGGGCAATGACGAAGGTGGTGCGCCCTTGTTTCAGGTTTTTGAAAGCCTTCTGCACCTGGGCTTCGGTGGCGGCGTCCAGAGCGCTGGTGGCCTCGTCCAGGATCAGAATGGGAGGGTTCTTGAGCAGCACCCTGGCGATCGACAGACGCTGACGCTCACCGCCGCTGAGATTGGCGCCGCGCTCACCAATGCGGGTCTGGTATCCACGCGGTTGGCGCAGGATGAAATCGTGGGCGTGAGCCTGACGCGCTGCCTCCTCCATCTCGGTGTCGCTGGCATCTGGCTTGCCCACCCTCAGGTTGTCGGCGATACTGCGGTAGAACAGCAGGCTTTCCTGAAAAACCACTCCGATCTGCGCTCGCAGCGAGTCGAGCGACACATCCGTGATGTTGACGCCGTCGATGCGGATGACACCGGCCTGCGGGTCGTCCATGCGTTGAAGCAGGCCCATGGCCGTGCTTTTACCGGCGCCGGTCTCTCCGACCAGGGCCACGGTCCGACCCGTCTCCGCCACGAAGTTTATGTCATCCAAGGCCTTGCGATGGGAGTCATAACTGAAACTGACATGATCGAACTCGACGCGGCCCCGGACGTTTTCAATTGGCTGGGCGCCGGGACGATCGGAGACCGCCGACGGCGTGTCCAGTACTTCAAAAAATTCCCTCAGACCGTGGACACCCATGAACAGGCTGTTCAAGAACCCCACCACCTGGTCCATGCGAGAGATGAGGTGCGTGGCGAATCCCATGAAAGTGACAATCTCGCCCACTGTGGCCGCACCCTGCAGGTTGAGCCATGCGCCCACGGCAAAGATGCTGATGACCGTGATGGTCGCCACCGCACCCTGCAGCACGTTCACGACGGCCCACCAGTTGAGCACCGGAAATTGGGCCGACAGCAGGCGATCAATCACTTCGCGCATCATCCGCATCTCGGCCGACAACCGCACGAAGCTCTGTACCAGCATCACGTTGCCGAAGGCATCCCCGGCCCGCTCGGCAAGATCGGTCTGATAGGCCTGAACCTCACCCTGAGCGCTGAGGGTGCGCCGTGTGACATAGGCGGTGAGCAATGCCGATCCGAAGATCAGAACAATCATCACTGATGCGAGCCGCCAGTTGAGCAATACCGTCATCGGCAGCAGGATCAGCAGCGCCACCAGGGTTGAGAGATGCTCCCGGAACATGGTCACCCACAGTCCGAAGAGCTGGTCCGCGCCCTGTAACATGATCTTGAGCAGCCGGCCGGAATGCGACCTGCGGTGGTAGGCCAGATGGAGTTGCAGGACGTGCTCGAAGAACATGGCCGTAACGCGCTGACGCTGGGTGTGGGCGAGCCGGTCGGCGTAAAGCGCCACCAGGATGCGTGCCACGATGCCGATCATCCCCACAGCCGCCCATAGCCCGAAGATCCGGATTCCGTCCCTGTAGGTGGCCTCGGCCCCGCGCGCGGATGCGTTGGCGAGCAGATCGACCGCCTTGCCGAACAGGATGGGGTCGAGAAACGGCACGGCGGCCAGGGCCAGGTTGGCCAGGGCCAGCGTGATGGCCAGCCCGCGCACCGGTTTCAGTAGACTGAGAACCCTGCCGTAAATGGCAATCAATATATGAATATCCATAATACAACGCTACATCGGCTCAACGTCGATTGTCAACTAACTTTTTTATCACGTCCCCGTCATCCCCCATGACCGCCGGAGCCAGATCCTGCCCGGAAAAAAAGTCATATATGACCACCGGTTAAATATAACCCAATTTATAGGGTTGATAATAACATTACTGTAAATGCGCTATGACTAATTATTCATAAAAATCAGAATGATGGGTGACGCGACACTTCGTGATGGAAACCTGGCACAAAGAATGCACATCGTAAATGAATGCAATAATACAATAAGGAGAATCGACAATGGCAACAATAAATAGCAAATTAGCGATTACCGGAAAGCCAGTTTGGTTTATTACTGGCTGCGCGACCGGCTTCGGCCGCGAGCTTGCGAAGCATGTGCTCGAGTGCGGCTACCGTGCGGTGGTGACTGCCCGCGATCTTAATGACGTAAACGACTTGGCCGCTGACAGAGATGCCTTAGCGCTCAAGCTCGATGTCACGGATCAAAGTCAAATCGATGCGGCCATCAAAGAAGCTGAGGAGAAATTTGGTCGCATCGATGTGCTCGTGAACAATGCGGGCATCAGCTATTTCTCATCTTTTGAAGAGAGTGAGGAAGATCAAGTGCGCCGAATGTTCGAGATCAACGTGTTTGGTCTGAGCCGAATGATTCAAGCGGCGCTGCCTGGAATGCGCAAACATCGCAAAGGATTCATCGTCAATTTCTCTTGCATCGGCGGACTTCGTTCATTTCCCTCGTCCGGCTACTACAACGCGACGAAATTTGCGGTCGAAGGTTTGTCCGAAGCACTCTGTCAGGAAGTGGAACCGCTGGGCATCAGGGTGATGCTCGTTGAGCCGAGTGGATTCCGCTCCTATGGGGCCAGGTTTTCTGCGAATGAAAGCAAGTGGCAATCTGACGATTACGCTGCGATGGCGGGCGCATGGAGCAGTCAAGTGCGCGCCACCTCCGGCAGACAACCAGAGGATACGGTTCGAGCGGCATACTTAATCGTAAAGGCGACTGAGTCCCTGAATCCGCCACACCGTCTTCTTCTCGGCAACGATGCTTAGTTTATGCGTACCCCTTGAAAATAAAATCATAACATTATCCATCCCAGTGTTCAATGCGATGATCGAGTAAAACCATGTCATCATGGGTCATATTGTTAAGGTCAACACCATAAGACGCTGCAAAGCCTTTCAGCACCTCCACGGGCAAGGGTATTTGCCATATTTCTTATGCATTAGGAGGTTTTACCCATTTTTATCCTGTAATCCTCGACTGTCAGCAGTTCCCATTGATCCTGTCCCTGCAGCTCCAGCACATGGTCGTGATAATCCAGGATGCTGCTTCGGTGGCCGACACTGATATAATGAATATCCAACTCCTGCAGTTTCTGGTAGAGCATGGCCTCGTTTTCCCCGTCGAGTGCGCTGGTGGCTTCATCCAGAACGGCAAATCCGGGATGGTTGATGAACAGGCGGGCAAAGGCCAGCCGTTGCTGCTCACCCAATGACAGGACATCCGCCCAGATCAGTTTCGCTTTAAATCCGCCGGACCTCTCCGGCAGATCCGTCAGGTTGACGCTTTCCAGAACGCGCCTGAGTTCATCATCAGGTATTTCCAGCTCCATCCGGGGATAGAGCATCTGATCCCGCAGTGAGCCCAGCACCATGTAAGGTTTTTGGGGCAGGAAAAATATTTCCTCCAGGGCCGGGCGCAGGACGATACCGGAACCTTGCGTCCATAAACCGGCGATGGCGCGAAGGAGCGAGCTTTTCCCAACCCCGCTTTGGCCCCCAACTACCAGATTGTTACTGCCTTCAAAATCCATGGTAAGGTTCTGAAACAGGGTCCGGTCCCCGTCTGGGGTCAGGAGGGTGACATCCTTCAGGGCGAACCGGTCGGTCTCATAGATTTGGATGCCGTGGACCGGTGTCGGTGTGATGGCATCGGCAAAAGTCGACAGACGTTCGATTGAGGCTGCAAAATTCGTTATCTGCTCCATTTGCGTCACGATGAGGGAGAGCGACGCATAAATCTGGATGAAGGCCAAATTGGCCTGCACCATGTCTCCATACGCGATCTGACCGCTGAAATATTGCGGAAACAACACCAGAAAGGGCAGCACGGCCGGCAGGTAGCTGTAGCCCGTGGTAAAAAATGACAAGTTGCGCTGCCAGCCGATGAGCAGGTTGAAGTTTCCGAGTACTTTTCTGAAACGAGCGCTGATCTGTGACAGCTCCGGTTTCTCTCCCTGATAAAAGGCAATCGATTCGGCGTTGTCCCGCACATGCACCAGGGAATACCGAAAGTCCGCCTCATAACGCAATTGATTGAAGTTCAGGCTGATAAGCGGCCGCCCGATCAAGGCGGCCAGCAGCGTTCCCACCAGAGAGTAGGCCATTACGACGCCGACAAGCAGTGCTGACTTTGACCAGAGAACGCCGCTGAAAGAAACCAGATCCATCAGCGCACCCAGAATGATCAGCAGAAGTCCCAGGGACGTCCGGGTAAATGAACGGATATCCTCCATGATACGCTGATCCGGGTTATCGATCTCTGCATGGGTCTCGATTTCGTAATAACTGCGGTTGCCGAAATACTTTTCCAGAAATTCATCGGTCAGCCATTCCCGCCAGCGCATTCCCATATAATTCTGCACATAATAATAAAAGGCGACAACAGGGATGCCGATCATGAAGCAGCAAAAATAGACTCCGACAAAAAGATAGGCCAGATCCTGATTTTTTTGCACCAGGGCATTGGTGAAGTAGTTGGCGGTATAACTTAAGGAGACATTGATTCCCGTCCAGCAAAGCGACAGACTCAGAACCGTGGCAAGCAGCATCCAGGACTTCCTGCGGTTGCGGACATGGCGGCCGAACAGCATGAATATTCCCGGAGGAACAATTAAACACCCCGCGAAAACCAGCCATGTTTTGGAATGGAAGATTGCTGTAATGTTTGACAACAGACCGGAAGCAATTTTTGCTGTCAGATCCGGTGCAAAGTGATTTCCCGCCCATGTCATTCCGGCGACGATCGTAAAGAGAACGCCGAAAAGAAAAACCACCATCATGATCAGCAACAAGAGCAAGGCCCAACTGCCGCCGCGGATGTCCGGAAAAAAATAAGGCTGGGCGATCGTTACAAAGCGTTTCCAAAGTGAACGTTTGATCTGTTCCATAAATATGAGAAATCTCCTTCGGCAATAGGGTTGTCTTTATGATGATGTGGACAGCAGCACTTTTTATAAATTCAATTTTTGTGCCAGGTTTCCAACACTCAGTGTAAAGCCTCCCATCATTTTGATTTATATGATTAATTAGTTAAAAAAGCCTTTGAGTGGCTGTCATTAACAGCATGATGAAAAAGGTCATATTTAACCATCGGTCATATATGACTTATTTTCGGTCTTTGGGGTGTTGCGGGAGAGAAATAATCAGGGCGGATTGAAAATGAGGATCGTTATTTTGCAGTGACTTAAGATATTTTTCAATTTCCTGAGGCATCCGGATATTTCAAACGCCATCCTTATCTTCTGCTTCCCATAACACCCAAGCGACCGAAAAAAGTCATATGTGACCACCGGTTAAATATGACCCTATTTATAGAGCTGATAAAGACATCACCGTAAATGTTTTTTAACTAATTAATCATAAAAATCAGAATGATAAGTTACATGACGCTGAGCGTTGGAAACCTGGCACAGAAATTGAATTATAAAAAGATTAGAATTGTCGAAATACGATCATGAAGCCCGGGAATCTTAACGAATTTGTATATGTCCAAAGATAAACATCCGGTTGTGGTGTGATTCAGAATATTGAGCAAAATCCAGCCCTGCTGTTAGCTGAAAAAATGATCGCCCGGAACAAGCATTCCGGGAACTACAAATAATTACATCAAGGAAAGGGAAAAAGTACCATGAAAAAAACAATGTATTGCTTGGCCCTGGTAGTAACCGTGGCCACTTTGTTTTTTATCAACGTCAGCCTGTTCGCATCCGTGACGGATGACCGTATCGAATTATCGGCAAAACAGTCTTACGTGTTCAAGACCTACCTCAAGGGCGATGACATAAATATCCAGTCCAAGGATGGTGTTGTCACCTTGACCGGGACTGTTGCCGGAGAATCCCACAAATCATTGGCAAGCGAAACGGTTGCGAGCCTGCCCGGAGTTATCAGCGTGGACAACAAGCTGGCAGTAAAAGGTGACGTCCCTGGAGTGTACACGGATGCGTGGCTTATTGCCAAGGTGAAATCCACACTTTGGTTCCATCGGAGCGTGGACGCCACCGAGACTGAAGTTTCGGCAAAAGATGGGATCGTCACTTTGCGGGGCGAAGCCGCCAGCGAGGTCCAAAAGGATCTTGCAAACGAATACGCCAAGGATGTGGAAGGCGTCAAATATGTTAAAAATGAGATGACGGTGTTAACTGCCGAAACGAAACCAGGCAAAAAAACGATGGGCGAAAAAATGGATTCCATGAGCGAAGCGATTGATGACGCGTCCATCACCGCACAGGTCAAGATGACGTTGCTGTATCATCGTTCGACCAGCGCTCTCAACACCACTGTCGAGACGAAAGAAGGCGTGGTCGAGTTGGGGGGCAAAGCCGGGAACACGGCTGAAAAAGTTCTGGCCACCAAACTTGTGAGCGACGTTTACGGCGTGAAGCGTGTGGTCAACACCATGATCGTCCAGTGAACCGAATTCAAGATCAGGCAAGACAGCCGGCTCGTTGCCGGCTGTTCCGGTGCTTTCGATCCAAATATTGACTTTTTGAGTTCATCATCTGTGGTCAAGAGATTGTTTTCACATTGAAAGGAGATGCAAAATGAAATCTATTAAAATCGTTGTTGTTCTTTTTATGTTTTTCACACTCGGGTGTTCCACCATGACGGGTTCTGAGCATCGAATTTCTCATGGAGGTGCTCACGAATACGCCCTGACCCCCGTGGATTATTCCCAGTATGGCAGACCGCCGATTCCGGTGAAAATTCTGCTGCTGGTTCCTGCCGAGTTTGAGCGCTTCGATCATATCAGCAACTATGAGAGAGGCAGCACCCGTTACCTCCTCGGTCCGGATGCCGAACTGGAAATGAGAGAAGCCTTTGGGATCGAATTTGCCAAGGTTGATGTATGGCCGGTGCAAAGCGAAGCCAGGGCGATAGAGATGCTTTCGCCATATGATCCGGAAAACGTCCGGGTGCAGGCCTACGATTATGTGGCGATACCTAAATTCCTGCGCGTCGATTCCCTGGGACGCAGAGAGAAGTATGAATTTGAAATCGATCTTCAGGTGGAGTTTAATGCAAAAAACGGCTCAAGCATCACCATTAAAGGTCATGGAGAATCCATGATCGGAAAATACGCGCTATCGACGCCGGAAAAAGGCGCCAACCTGTCACTGCAGTACGCGATTTCCGCCCTTCTGGATGGAATTGAAAAAAACCGGAATCTTTTTGTGCGCTGATGGTCAAACAACGACATTTCGGAGATGTCCATGACGGATTTTATTTCAAAGAAAAACCACTGGCAACAGTAAAGGAGAATCGTTATTCGAAAAGATAACTTAAAACAGAAAACCAAAGAACCCCGGTTTTCATTAGAAACCGGCGAGGCGGAGAAAGTTTCTCCGATTGGTGAATTTGGCAACGGGAATCCTGACGCAGACCGTGGTTCCAACACATGTAAAGATGAACCGCCAGATCCCCTGGTTTTTACGCAAATGGTTCCACGTTTTCCTTATAAGGATGAACCGAATTCTTTCCACTTCTGATGACGACACACGGAGTGTGGCAGAGGTACCGCGCTGTTGGGTGAATACGGCATGATATCGCAGAAAGGAGTCCTAAATGACTGACCGATTTATTTGTATTCATGGACATTTTTATCAACCCCCCAGGGAAAGTCCCTGGCTGGAGGCCATTGAGATCCAGGATTCTGCGTTCCCGTACCACGACTGGAACGAGCGGATTTCAGCCGAATGCTACGCTGCCAACGCCGTGTCGCGAATCTGGGACACGGAAGGACGAATCGCCCAACTGGTGAACAATTATGCCAGTATAAGCTTCAATTTCGGTCCGACTGTTTTGCTCTGGATGCAGAAGTATGCCACCGATGTCTATGATGCCATTCTGGAGGCAGACCGGCTGAGCATGGGGAAATACTCGGGTCATGGATCTGCTTTGGCCCAAGCATACAACCATATGATTCTGCCGCTGTCCAACAGCCGCGATAAAATTACTCAGATTATTTGGGGAATCAAGGACTTTGAATATCGCTTTGGACGCAAGCCGGAAGGTTTGTGGCTTCCGGAGGCGGCTGTAGATCTTGAATCCCTGGACATCATGGCACAACACGGCATCGGATTTGCCATACTTTCCCCCGGTCAGGCACGGCAGGTTCGCTCTCTTGATGGTGAGGAATGGCAAGACGTGAGCGGCGGAAGAATCGATCCCGGCATGGCCTACCGGGTATCGCTGCCGTCGGGCCGCGTCATGGCCCTGTTCTTTTACGACGGTTCCATTTCACAGGCTCTGGCATTTGAAGGATTACTCAACAACGGAGAGGCCTTTGCCAACAGGCTGCTGTCCGCATTTTCCGACGACCGTTCTTCTGCTCGCCTCGTCCACATTGCAACGGATGGTGAAAGCTACGGGCATCACCATCGTGGCGGCGACATGGCGCTCGCTCATGCGCTCCAATACATCGAGTCCAATGAACTTGCGCAGTTGACCAATTATGGCTGGTATTTGGAGGGGCATCCACCGACACACGAAGTGGAGATCTTTGAGAATAGTTCCTGGAGTTGTATTCACGGCATAGAACGTTGGCGGTCGGATTGCGGGTGCAACAGCGGCGCCAACCCGGGCTGGAACCAGGGTTGGCGAGCCCCTCTGCGTGCGGCCCTGGACTGGCTCCGGGATGCCGTCAACCCGGCTTATGAACAATTGGGCGGACGGTTTTTGACCGATCCGTGGGCGGCCCGGGACGACTACATCGACATCATCGTGGATCGATCACCCGAACGCATCAGTGCGTTTCTGAGCCGACACGCGATTCGCCCATTAGCCTACGAGGACGAGATCACAATCCTGAAGCTCATGGAACTTCAGCGGCACGCCATGCTCATGTACACAAGTTGTGGTTGGTTTTTTGACGAGCTCTCCGGGATCGAGACGGTTCAGGTCATCCAATATGCCGGCAGAGTTCTTCAGCTATCCGACCAGCTTTTTACCGAGCCATTCGAATCCGGCTTTCTCGAACATCTTGAGCTTGCCAGGAGCAATATTCCTGAACATGGTAACGGCCAAGCAATTTATGAGAAATTCGTCAGGCCTGCCATGCTCGGCTTGACTGCCGTGGGTGCTCACTATGCCATAAGTTCGCTGTTTCAAGACGATAGTGAACGAAAATCGATCTATGCCTATACTGCCGATATGGAGGATTACCGTAGTTTTCAGGCAGGCGGTACCAAGCTCGTTATCGGGCGGGCAAAGGTCACATCACAGGTTACGCGGATATCCACAAACCTGTGTTTTGGCGTCCTGCATCTCGGGGATCACAGCATCTCCTGCGGCACCGGCGAATATCAGGGCGCGAAGAAATATGAAGCCTTTGTCAATGAGATTTCAAATGCTTTTGCCGGAGCGGACTTTCCCAAGACCATACTTTTGTTGGGCAAGTATTTCGGCACGTCCACATATTCTCTGACCTCGCTCTTTGCCGATGCGCGGCGGAAAGTCCTGAACATGATCATGGAGCCGACTCTTAGAGAGGCCGAAGCTGCATATAGTTCGATTTACAAGCACCATGCTCCCTTAATACGCTTTTTGAAAGGGGCCGGCACGCCATTGCCAAAAGAACTATCTGTCGCAGCGGACTTGTACCTGAATGCCAAGCTACGCAGGGTGCTTCAAGGGGAAGGGCTTGACCCCGAAGTCGTACGCCCGCTTCTGGAAGAGGCTCGTTTGGCAGGTGTAACTCTGGATGCGGCTGCCCTGGGTTTGTTACTGGCATCCAACATCGAGCGTCTGGCCGAAGAACTTCTCGGACAGCCGGACGACGTTTCTCTCATGGATAGGTTGAATAAGGCTGCAAATCTGGTCCGAGTATTGCCGTTCGAGGTTAACCTCTGGAAAACCCAGAACATCTGCTACAATATCCTTCACTCATGTTGCCCCGACTTCAAGGAGAAGGCCGACTCGGGAGACGAGAATGCTCGAGAATGGATACACAATGCCACGGTTTTGGCTGAGAATTTTCGAATTCGGATGCCCTCAAGGCTGCTTTAGTTTATAACAAAAATACACATTGCAAGAATCTCTCTTATCGAGGCTGCCGATGAAAATCCTGATGATAACCAACGAATATCCACCCCACATTTATGGAGGTGCGGGTGTCCACGTAGACTTTCTCTGCCGCGAGTTGGTACGGTTGGACGGCGCCCGGCATCAACTGCAGGTGCTGTGTTTCGGAGACCAGCGGGAGTCCGGCACAAATTTCGCGGTGACAGGGATTGCCGGAATGCCGGAAATTTTCTACTCGGAGGGAGCCAATGAAAAAGTTATCGACGTTCTGGGACGCAATATCGCCATTACCGGTCTGGCCAAAGATGCCGACATTGTGCACTGCCACACCTGGTACGCCTTTCTGGCGGGCTGTCTGGTCAAACAGTTCCTGGAAATCCCCATGGTCATTACCGTCCACTCTCTGGAGCCGAAGCGCCCGTGGAAGCGGGAGCAGATCGGAACCGGCTACAATGTCAGCAGTTGGTTGGAGAAAACCGCGATGGAGAATGCCGACGGGATCATCGCTGTGTCGCAGGGCATGAAAAACGACATTCTGAACTGCTATCGGCCGGATCCTGAAAAAGTCCGGGTGATTTATAACGGTATCGACACCGGTCAATACGTGAAGACATTGCAGCCCGACATCCTTGTCTCCTACGGGATCAACCCTCTCAAGCCGTACGTGCTTTTTGTCGGTCGCATCACACGGCAAAAGGGGATCATTCACCTGGTCCATGCGCTGCCTTACATCGCAGAGGGGGTGCAGATCGTTTTGTGCGCCGGCGCACCGGATACGGAAGCGATTGCTCATGAGATGAGTGTTGAAGTCGAACACGCCCGAGCCGGCACCCCCAACGACATCATCTGGATTCCCGAGATGGTGCCCGTGGACCGCATTGTTGTGCTCTACAGCCATGCGGCGCTGTTTGTCTGCCCATCGGTTTACGAACCCTTTGGAATCATCAACCTGGAAGCCATGGCCTGCAGCATCCCGGTGGTTGCAGCGGCCGTGGGAGGCATCCCCGAAGTGGTGGTACACGGTAAAACCGGAATCCTGGTTCCCTTCGAGCCGGTCAGCAACACCGATCCGGAGCCTTTAAGACCGGAACAGTATGCCTGCGATCTTGCGGCTGCCATCAACGAGCTGCTGCGCGCTCCGGAAAGACGGCAGGCCATGGGGGCCGAGTCCCGTCAACGGGTTGAAGCGCACTTCGAGTGGGAAGCGATTGCCCGGCAGACGTTGGATTACTACGAAGAATTGCGCGAGGCACGATTCAACCGGAAACAATTACTGGGGGTTTAACGATGAACTTCTTTGTTTCAAAGGATATGCTGGCTACATACCGTCTTCAGTTAGGTCCGGATTTAACCTTTGAACGGGTATGCGAGTTGCTTCCGTACTTTCGCGACCTGGGTATCAGTCATCTTTATCTCTCGCCATGCCTCAAAGCGGCTGCCGGCAGCACACACGGATACGATGTGGTGGACCCTTCAGAGGTGAACCCTGAATTAGGGGGCAGGGAGGGATTTGAGCGACTGTGCAAGGCATCGGCTGAGTTTGGAATGGGGCTGGTGCTAGACATTGTGCCCAACCACATGGCCGCCGCGGGCCGGCAGAATCGCTGGTGGTGGGATGTTCTGGCCAAAGGTCTCCATAGCCGCTATGCGGAGTTTTTCGACATCCGCTGGGATCATCCGGATCCGTCGGTACACGGCAAGGTTCTGCTGCCTGTACTGGGGGATGAGCTAAAGTGCTGCCTGGAGTCCCGGCAGATACAAATCCGCCGCAGCGGACCGGAGATTTACCTGACTTATTTCGAACACGAATTTCCGATCTCAACGCGTTCGCTGCTCGATCTGCTGCAAGCCGACAGCGGGCCAGCGGCACTGGATGCTTCGATCGCGGCGATCAACGCGGACCCTGCGCGCCTGAAAGGGTTTCTGGATCTTCAGCATTACCGGCTTACTTTCTGGCGGCGGGCCAATCAAGAGCTGAATTACCGCCGGTTTTTCGATATCCATCAGTTGGCCGGCGTTTGCGTGGAAAAGGAAGGGGTTTTTGCGGCCACCCATGAACTGGTGCTGCGCTGGATCAATGAGGGGCGGATTGACGGACTGCGCATCGACCACCCGGACGGGCTGCGTGATCCCACGTCTTATTTGGAGCGCCTCCGGGCGGCGGTACCCCGGACCTGGGTTGTCGTTGAAAAAATACTGGAGTCCGGGGAAACCCTTGCCCCCGAGTGGCCGGTTGCCGGAACTACCGGCTATGATTTTCTAAACCTTGTTAACGGGCTGTTCGTCGATCCCCGGAGCGAGAGCCTCCTGACGGACTTTTATGGAGAATTCACGGGCCAGTCAACCGACTACGGGGCAGTCGTGCAAGAAAAAAAACTGCTGGTCATAGAGCTTCTCTTCAGCAGCGAGTTGTCCCACCTGGATGGCCTTTTGGAGGACAGCCGCCGCCGATACCCTGATTATAGCTCTTTCCGGCGGGAGGACGCCCGGCGCGCTCTGGCGGAAGTCGTTGCGTGTTTTCCGGTCTACCGGACCTATATTCGGCCCGACACCGACGAAGTTGGGGCCAGGGATCGGGCGGTTGTCCGGGAGGCCCTCACCGCTTCCCTGCGCCGGCAGCCCGACATTGCTCCCGATATGTGGCGGTTGATCGAGGGCCTTTTGCTGTTGACGCACACCGGGAAGACGGAGAGTGAATTCGTTTTGCGGTTTCAGCAGTTGACGGGGCCAGTCATGGCCAAGGGCGTTGAGGACACGGCGTTTTATTGCTTCAACCGGCTGATCTCCCTTAACGAAGTCGGCGGGAATCCCGGGGAATTCGGCATTTCGCCGGACGCTTTTCATACGTTCTGCCTTCGGATTCAGTCAAAATGGCCTCAGACCCTGCTGGCCAGTGCCACCCATGACACCAAGCGCGGTGAGGACACGCGGCTGAGGATTGGTTTGCTGTCGGAGATTCCGGAGCGCTGGATTCATGCGGTCCGGCGCTGGTCCCGAATGAATGCGCACTTTCGCCGCAACGGTTTTCCCGATACCAACACGGAGTACTTTCTGTACCAAACCCTTGTGGGTGTCTGGCCCATCGGGTGCGACCGTCTGTTGCCCGTCATGCTGAAGGCCGCCAAAGAGGCCAAGGTGCATACCTCGTGGATGGATCCGAATCCGGTTTTCGAGGAAGCCCTCCGGACGTTTGCCGAAGAGGTGATGGGATATGCGGACTTCACGGCGGATTTCTCAGCGTTTCTGGAACCGCTGGCCTGGCCGGCTCTGGTCACATCCCTGTCACAGACCCTGATCAAGTGCACGGCCCCGGGGGTGCCGGATATTTACCAGGGGGCAGAGCTTTGGGACCGCCATCTGATGGACCCGGACAACCGCCGGCCGGTCGATTTCGACCTTCGCCGCCGGCTACTGGCTGAGATCAGGACGCTTTCAATCTCAGAGATCCTGAACCGGCATGCCGAAGGGTTACCGAAGCTCTTTCTGTTGCAGCGGGTGCTGTCGGCTCGCAGGCGCTGTGCCGAGGCCTTCGGGCCGAAGGGGGAGTACCGGCCGCTGGCTGCCGAGGGAGAATGCTCCGGCCACCTGGTGGCATTTATGCGCGGGGAACAGGTGGTGACCCTGGCGCCGAGGCTGGCCGTGAGACTGAACGGTGATTGGAAAAACACCGTCATTAAACTTCCGGCAGGAAGCTGGGAGAACGTGTTCAGTGGGGAACGTTTCAGCGGCGGGACGCAGCAATTGTTGCGGTTGCTGGCACAATTTCCGGTAGGGCTGCTCGTGCGGAAAGCGTAAATCGAATGAATATCGCCAAAAAAATAATGCTTGGGTATGGGGCGCTTCTTCTTGTAGTTTTCTTGCATCTTATCTATTCACTATCGAGTTTGGAAGAGATGAACCGGATCAACGAGTCCATCACGAAGGTGAACGCTCCGACGATAGAGCGCGCGGAACGACTGGCGGAAAACCTCCTCGGGCAGGATCTATACGCGAGTAAGCTGGGCATTCTCAAAGACAGTGCCAGCTTCAAGCTCCTACAACTGAAAATAACGGAATTTGACCAACTGATCGAGCAGATAAGATCCATCAATAGTCCACTTACTTCGGTAAAAGAATTGGCGGAAAGGGGAGCTGCCTTTCGCGAGAAGATTGCCGAGTCATATGGGTCGATGGAGTCGGCGTTCGCGCTATCCAATGAACAGAAGAAGGAGTTCGAGAAAAGCCTGCAGGAAGTTGTAGATCTTTCCAGTCGCGTCGCAGTTCAGGTCCGTCTTGATCAGAACGTGAAGACCGACCTAAGTACAAATATAGGGCGCAGAGCATACCGTGAGTTGCTGGTGGTCGGGAGTGGGTCGGTATTGTTGGTTTTGGGAATTACATTGCTTTTCGCCCGGTACATCTCACGGTCGGTCGAGCATCTCAAACTGTCTACAAGACTGGTCTCCGAAAGCAAATTCGAGGAGGTATCGTCCCTACAAACCAACGACGAATTCGGTGAAGTGTCTCGCAGCATTGCCGAAATGGCAAAGAAGATCGAGCACCTTGAGAAGATCCATATCACCAGCAATCCTCTCAGCCTGCTTCCGGGCGGGCTCGCCATCGATGAAAATATCGGCAACAGGCTCGCTTCCGGATTGTTAACCGCCGTCTGTATTTTAGATCTTGACAACTTCAAAGTATTTAATGACAAATATGGTTATGCCAAAGGGAACGAGGTGATACAGGCTACGGCGGCCATCATTACGGCAGCGGTAAAAGAAAAGGGAGTCGGTGAGGATTTTGTCGGGCACATAGGCGGCGATGACTTTATAGTGGTGACCGAGCCGAAAAGATATGAGGACATATGCAAGACGATTATCAAACGTTTTGATGAGCAGATTCCTATGCATTATGATTCCGCAGACCGACTTCAGGGGGCAATCGTCGGCAAAAACAGGCAGGGTGTCGAGATTGTCTTTCCGCTTATGACGATATCGATAGCAGTAGCGACAGACCAGGAAGGCTCCATCAGTAATCCGCAAGTCCTCAGTAGGCGGGCGGCGGAACTCAAGGAATATGCCAAGTCCATGTCCGGCAGCGTTTACGTTGTAGATCATCGTCAGTACAAAGCCGAGGAAGATACATGACTAATTCAACTTCGGCCAGGGCACTTAAATTCTACTGGGGTTCGATGTCGGTCTTTATTGTTGTGACCGTCCTTTGCGGCTGCGCGATAAGAAAGACTGAAGCACCGGAATCCGTCGCGATGGAAGAGAAGCGTCTACCAGATATGATAGATAACGCACAGGATTCCAATGCGTTATCCGATTGGTATGTCAGCAGGGCCAGGCTACGGGTACGCACGAACAACCTGCACCCCGATTACGGAGGCGCCTTGAAGGACTTCACTGCTTCGCTCAATCTGAACCCCAAGCGAGGGGACGGCGAGGATATCAGGGACTGGATTACCGTGTTGAGCAAGCTTGCCAAGCTGGAGCAGAGTTCAATCCGTCTCAAGTCGCAATACGAAAAGGCTCAGCAACAAAACCTTTCTTTGAAAAGCAATATAGAGCGACTCGAAAAACAGGAGAAGGAACTGAGAAAATCGATAGAAGAACTGCAATCCCTGGAACTCCAGATGGAACAACGCCGGCAGCAATTAAGATAGCCCAACATTGAAGCCTGAAATCGGCCAAGTGGGACTGCCTCCCGATAAGGAACCCATTTAATCAAGCAAAGCACTGACATTTCCCGCAAGATAAAGGGGTAATGAACGCAGGCGGTATTTCACCGGCTGACCTATTGTTGTCTTTACGCTTATGTCTTCAACTGACGGCGGATTTGCGTTAAGGCGAACTGCAAGCGTCAGTTTTTTTTCCGCCATAAATTGATGCAGGGATTTCATGCTCCCAGCAGCCCCGGATTTGACCTCGATGGGAACGATACGGTTTCCATGTTGGATGATATAATCGATTTCACCAAGCCGGCCACCGGTCCGTTGCCAGTAAAAAAGCTGCGGGTCCATTGTCGGTGCTTGAGCGGCCCGCAATTGTTGCCCGACAAACTGTTCAGCGAGCCCACCTTTATTTGAAAAAATCATTTTTTCCGTTTCCTGGCGTTTTACTGACGACAGGCCAAGCTGGGCGGAAATCAAGCCGACATCAACCATCAGTGCCTTAAAAAACTTTTCATTTGATTCCGCGCCCAAAGGCACGCCATTACCGCTCGTATGCGCAACCCTTGAACACACCTTTGCCTGGGATAGCAACATCAGTGCTTTTTTGACGACAGGTGCCTGGACGCCTGGATCTACCATACTGTAGACAAATTTGTTCCCAAGCTGTTCGGCAACCGATAGTAAAATTCTGTTGAGCAACCTGGCATCGATTTCTCCGCCGTATTTATGAAAATCATCCCGATAGGTGGTCAGCAGGTCATGCTGAATTTTAATGCAACCCTGCGCATCTTTGCTGTCCAACCACGCCTGGACTGCCTCAGGCATTCCCCCGACAAGGCAATATTGCCGATAAATGTCCATGCATCGGGCATGTAGAGGTTGAGGCAGTGCCTTTTCCGGCGTAACGGAAATCATTTTCTGGTAAAGGGCCTCGTTTCCCGATGCTATCGAGAATTCAAAAAACGACATGGGTTCCAAGTAAAAATAGGTTATTCGCCCAACCGGCATGCTGAACTGAGCTTTATTCAAAGCAAATTCAAGTAAAGATCCGGCAGCGATAACCGGAAGCTCGGGCATGTCTTCCTTAAACCACCTGAGTTTTGAAAAAAGCTCCGGCGCGGCTTGAATCTCATCTATAAAAAGGCATGATGATTCGGGATTTATTTTTAAGGCCAAATCCGCTTCGATGTTTTTCAGGATTTCTCGCGGATTATTTTCTGAAAAGAGGTCCGCCAGATTCGGAAATTTTTCCAGATTCAATTCAATCAATTCGAGCTTATGCCGCTTTGCGAAATCGCGCACAAGCCAGGTCTTGCCGACCTGACGCGCACCTCTCAGCACCATCGGCTTCCGGTTAGGGCCTTTCAGCCATGCATCAAATTTATTTGCAGCAAATCGAATCATGTAGTTATCCTTTGAATGCTTTTGGGTACATGCCGGAAATTTAGTTGAACGGCTCCAACCGACGATAGATGCCATGATAATTTCGAAATTAACATATAACAACACGTTAAAATTGTCAATTATGATAATTTAAACATCATGATCAGAAGGAATGTTCGTGCTGAATCAGACGCGACCGAAGGTGGTTGTCATTTCGAGCAGGCGTTTTACCGGCAGGTCATCGAACTGTTTCGCCGTCATGCGCCAAACCCAGTTGCCGCGGGCTTGCCCCGGCGTGTTGATGCGTGCGGCCGCGCCTAATCCGAGCAGGTCCTGGACGGGGATGATGGACCATCGGGCCGGTGACAGCATGGCGAGGCGGATCAGCTCCCAGGCGATCTCCCTGGCCGCGACCGTGCGGCCTGAAATGACCGACAGGCGGTGCTTTTCGCTGCGAGATGCCTCTTTTCCGAACCATCCCCTCACCGTATTGCTGTCGTGGGTCCCGGTGTAGACCACGCAGTGCTCCGGGATGTTGTGGGCGGCGTTAGGGTTGATTGCCGGGTTGCCGGAAAAACCGAACATCAGTACCCGCATCCCGGGAAGCCCGTATCGCTGCATGATTTCGCGGACATCGGCGGTGATATGTCCCAGGTCCTCGGCGACCATCGGCAACGAAACAAAACGGCGCTGGAGTTCGGAAAAAAAGTCTTCAGATGGCGTTTCCACCCACCTGCCGAGTTTGGCGGTAATCTGCCCGGCCGGGACCTCCCAATATGCCACCAGTCCCCGAAAGTGATCGATGCGCACGACGTCGAAGACGGCCATCTGGTGGGCAATGCGGTGGATCCACCAATCATACCGTGTCAGCCGGTGGATCTCCCACTTGTACACGGGGTGGCCCCAGAGCTGGCCGTCGGCGCTGAAGTAGTCCGGGGGGACACCGGACAGGCCCAGGGGGCGGTGAAAGCGGTCCAGCTTGAAGAGCTGCCGATGAGCCCAGACATCCGCACTGTGGAACGGGGTGTAGATGGGGATGTCGCCAAACAGGTGGATGTGCTTTTCTCGGCAATAGCTCCGAAGGTTCAGCCACTGACGGTAAAACAAGTACTGCTCGATCTTCAGCTTTTCAGTCGCGTCGTGAAGCTCTTCACGAAGATGCGTGATTTCGCCAGAGCCTCGCGTACGGACCTTTGGCGGCCATCGATCCCAGGAAACATTCGCGTGGCGCGCAGATAGTGCGCAGAACAAGGCATAGTCTTCGATCCAGAAAGCGTTCTCGGCACAAAAACGCTCATAACCGCTGTCGGGAAGACCCTGTCTGAATCGCTGGCAGGCTTTTTCCAGCAGATGGCGTTTGAACATCACGACAGCCGCGTAGTCGACTCGTCCCTCCGGCAGTCGGCTTGGCGGATGCAGATCCGCGCGGTCGAGCAGACCTTCTGACGCGAGGGCCTCCGGGCTGATCAACAGAGGGTTGCATGCAAAGCACGATACGCTATAGTAAGGCGAATGGCCGAAGGCGGCCTCGGTCGGATTCAGGGGCAAGATTTGCCAGATCCGCTGTCCGGCGGCGTGCAAAAAATCCACAAAGCGGAAAGCGACGGGACCGAGATCTCCGATTCCAAAACGCGACGGCAGACTGAAAATGGGCAGCAGAACGCCGCTGGAGCGTGAAAGCATCGCGTATTACCTCTCGGGAACCTGTTTGGACAGTACAAAAAAAGCGTACGGCGATAATTCCATCACAACCTCACCTTCGGAATTGATCGTGCCGGCGAGTGCACTGCCGGAGCCTCCCCATCGGTCCTCGGTGCTGTCGATCTCCTTTTTCCAGCGGCCCGCGGGAAGGGGAATCAGGGCTGAAACCGGTGTCTCACCGGCGTGAAAGACGATGCAGACATTTTCCGTATCGCTCCAGCTGCGGATGCCGCCGATGCGCTGGCGGCCGACCCGAAAGACCTCCATATGCGACGGATCCGATGAGGAGATCACGCCGCTGCCTTGGCGAAGCGCGATGAGACGGCGGTAGAATTCCCACAGGTGGCGGTGAGGACCGGGTGTGAGGCGCAGCTCCGGTCTCAGCTTGGCGCGGTAAAAGGTCTCTTCGGCCTGAGGGTCCGGTGGATCGCCCTCCCAGCCGAAAGAGGTAAATTCCTCACGGCGTCCCCGGCGTACCGCCTCAATGAGGTTGGGATCGGAGTGGCTCACGAAATAAGGAAAGGGCGATGTTTCGCCGTATTCCTCGCCCATGAAGAGCAGGGGCAGGTTGGGAGACAACAGGATGATCCCTGCGGTCATTTTAACTGCCTCAAATGAAACGATGCGGCTCAGACGATCCCCCTGCATGCGATTGCCCACCTGGTCGTGGTTCTGGGAGAAAACGACGAAGCAATGGGCGGGGATGGATCGGCTGGAGTTGCCGTGGTGCCTTTTGCGGTACCCGGAATACTGGCCGTCGTAAACGAACCCTTCCCGCAGGGCCTTGAGCAACTGGTCGAAGCAGCCGAAGTCGCAGTAGTACCCCCGACGCTCTCCGGTGAGGACAGCATGCAGGGCATGGTGCAGGTCGTCGTTCCACTGGGCGTCCAGGCCGAAACCGCCCAGGTCCGGCGAACGGATCAGCCGGATGTCGTTCAGGGCGCTTTCGGCGATCAGATGGATGCGCCGTCCCATGTAGTCGGCGAAGCGTTTGACCGTCCAGGCCAGCTCCTGCAGAAAAAGTTGGGCGGAGAAATCCAGAATGGCGTGGACCGCGTCGAGCCGCAGGGCGTCGATGTGGCATTCGGTTACCCAGTACAGCGCGTTTTCGATAAAGTATCGGCGCACCTCGTCGCTGAAAGGGCCGTCGAAATTGATGGGTGCACCCCAGGGGGTTTGGTAGATGTCCGAAAAATAAGGGCCGAAATCCCGAAGATAGTTGCCCTCGGGGCCGAGATGGTTGTAAACGACATCCAGAACCACGGCCAGGCCGCGGGTGTGGCAGGCATTGACAAAGCGTTTAAGCCCCTGCGGCCCGCCGTATGAGTTTTGGGCGGCAAACGGATAGACCCCGTCGTAGCCCCAGTTGCGCTCGCCGGGGAACTGAGCGACTGGCATGAGTTCAACGGCGGTGATGCCCAGAGCCACCAGATCGTCCAACCTCTCGATGGCCGCATCGAAAGTCCCCAGGGCGGTGAATGTGCCCACGTGCAGTTCATAGATAATGTAGCGGTGCAGAGCAAGGCCGCGCCAGTTGCCGTCCGTCCAGTCGAAGTCCGGATCCACGACCTGCGATGGACCGTGAACGCCCTGGGGCTGGAAGCGTGAGGCCGGGTCCGGTCGCTCCTGGCCGTGGTCGAGACGAAGCAGATAGAGAGCGCCCGGTTCGACACCATCCAGCACGCCGCTATGGTAGCCATGCGGGTTGCGTGTCAATCCCTCCAGCCGATCCTGCGGCGACAGGAGGTGAACTGTAACGGTATCCGTAAAGGGGGCCCAGACGCAGAAACGGCAGTGTCCTCCACCGAGCGGCATGGGGCCAAGTTTGGGTTCCAGGCGTTGATCGGTTGACATTCCAGACCTCCTATCCTCGTGAGCGCATCAGCTGTGCTGGTCGCCCAGCAGTTGACGGATCCCGCGAAGCGGGATTCCAACCCAGTCCGGGCGGTTGTTCAGTTCGTAGGACAGCTCGTAGACCGCCTTTTCCAGAAGCTGCGCTTCCAGCAGGACGCGCAGCTCATTGCGGCTGCCGGGAATGAACCGGCTCCCGCCGGCTTCATGCAGATAACTTTTAAGAAACTCCGCGCTCACCCAGCGCTGCCAGAACTCCGCCCCGTGCTCCAGCTCCGCGACGGCTTCGGGCGGGAGCCCGTTTTCCTGTCGGCGGAGCCGGGCGGCATGGGCGGCGTAGTGGAACGAGCGCAGCATCCCGGCCACATCTCTCAGGGCGGAACGCTTGATGCGCCGTTCCGTGATGGGGCGGGCCGGTTCGCCCTCGAAATCGATAATGATGAAATCGCTTCCCGTGAAGAGCACCTGCCCGAGATGGTAATCGCCGTGACAGCGGATGCGCACGGCGCTGATTTTGGTTTCGAGCAAATCCTTGAAGCGGTTCAACAGATCCTTTTCGTGTTTCATGATGTAAACCGCCAGCGGGCGCAGGTCCTCGGGCAGACGATTGAACTGCCGCCGTAGCAGCATCAGGGCTCTTCCGGCGTGTGTGCGCATGGACTGGTACAAAGCACGCTGGTAGAGCTTGGAAAATGCTTCAGGCTTGAATTCCGGCAGACTCTGTTCCGATGCCAGGCACTTATGCATTTCAGCAGTGCGCCGGCCCAGCAGGCGGGCGGATTCCCAAAAAACGCCGATGCGCCCGGCTGTCTCGTCGGACGGAGCCGTGTCCAGCAGGTCGACGGGGAAAACGGCCGGCAGATCCAAAAGAGGTTGCCCCATGGCAGCCTCGAAGTAATGATCCAAGCAATCCAGAGTGTAACTCCAAGCATCGCCCCGGTTGGTCACAAACCCTTGCAGGATGGCGATGGTCATCGGTTCATCCTGGTTCAGCCGAAGCTCGATCGCGCCGACGGTCGGCGCGCAGTGCGGAAATCGTTTTTCGGTGAGCAGCCGCCCGATTTCAAGGTCTGGATTGACACCCGGGGTGAGCTTGCGGATGAGTTTTAGAATCAGCCGGTCGCCGAACCGGATCGATGTGTTGCTCTGCTCTGCCCGTATCATCGTCGGCGATGGCAGGGGCTGGCCTTTCGTGAGCAGCGTGCGGAAGGCGCGCATGGTGGAACCCCGCATCTGCCCGAAGCGTCCGCGGATGATTCGTCTACGGGTCAGAACCTCCAGCAGCGCTTCGCCGAAGGCGGCATCGGCCATCGCATCGTACAGCAGAAGGGCCGAGTGTTTGCCTTTGATCTTGACTCTGGCAATGACGGCCTCGGGATGCTCCTGCCACAGGCGATCGGATTGGTTCTCAGGGGCCAGTGCCATGGGAACGGCATACACTTCCGTATCGCCGGACAGGTAGTTCACCCGCACCAGGGCGATAGCCCAACGCCGGGAATCCTTCGTCAAAGAGAACATGTCCACGATGCCGGCCTGCTTGAGCGGCCGCGCTTTGCCGCCGAACCATCGGCTGCGGGTGAGGAAGCCGGGCATAACCTCCTCCAGCCGGGTGGCGGCTTTGCCATTGAAAAAATCTTCTTCTTCACAATCGGTCTCCACCACCGGGACGGTTGTCTCCCCGGCTTGTGGTGGCGTTCCCTCGGTAACCGTCTGTGACGGTGTCAGGTAAAACCAATAAAAGCTGTGGGGGCCGAGCGACAGGAAGTAAGGTGTTGTTTGGATGGGCGGAAAAGGGGATCGGCCGAAAAGCTCCACCGGGATCATCCCCAGATTTGCGGACAGGTCAAGTTGCACGTGCTGGACGAACCGTGACAGGTTGCAGACGACCAGCAGCCGTTCGTTTTCGTAACGGCGGATGAACGCCAGGATGCGATGGTTGTCGGGTGTGAGAAATTCGATGGAGCCGCGACTGAAGGCTTTAAATCGTTGCCGCAGAGCGATCAGGCGCTTCATCCACCACAGCGTGGAGTGAGGATTGGCCTGCTGCACTTCCACGTTGATGACCTCGTAGTGGTATTCCGGAGAGATGATCACCGGCAAAATAAGCTTTTGGGGATCGGCGCGTGAAAACCCGGCATTGCGGTCTGGACTCCATTGCATCGGCGTGCGCACGCCGTCCCGGTCGCCGAGATAGACGTTGTCCCCCATGCCGATTTCGTCGCCGTAGTAGATTACTGGTGAACCCGGCAGGGAGAACAACAGCGCGTTTGCGAGCTCCGTGAGGCGCCGGTGGTTTCCGAGCAGGGGAAAAAGCCGCCGGCGGATCCCGAGATTGATCCGCATACGGGGGTCCTGGGCATAGACCTGGTACATGTAGTCCCGTTCTTCGTCGGTGACCATTTCAAGGGTCAGTTCATCGTGGTTGCGCAGGAAGATAGCCCACTGGCAGTTTTCCGGAATGGCGGGGGTTTGATCGAGGATGTCCAGAACCGGGAACCGGTCCTCCATGTGCAGCGCCATGAAAAGCCGCGGCATGAGCGGGAAATGGAAGGCCATGTGGCATTCATCGCTGTTGCCGAAATAGGCCACGGCATCTTCGGGCCACTGGTTCGCTTCGCCCAGGAGCATGCGGCTGCTGAACCTGGCATCCACGTGGGCCCGCATTTCCTTCAAAAACCGATGCGTATCCGGGAGGTTTTCGCAGTTGGTACCCTCGCGCTCGAAAAGATAGGGGATGGCGTCCAGCCGCAACCCGTCAACACCCATTCCGTACCAGAAATCCAGCGTGGCGAGAATCGCCTTGCGCACACGGGGATTGTCGTAGTTGAGATCGGGCTGATGAGAATAAAACCGATGCCAGAAATAGGCGCCGGCCACGGGATCCCATGTCCAATTGGATGTTTCGAAGTCCTGGAAAATGATCCGGGCATCCGCGTAGCGCTGCGGGGTATCGCTCCAGACATACCAGTCCCGCCAGGGGCTGCCGGGTTTGGCGCGGCGGGCGCGCTGGAACCAGGCATGCTGATCGGAGGTGTGGTTGACCACCAGTTCCGTTATCACCCGCAGGCCGCGGTGGTGGGTCTCCGCCAGAAATGTTTTGAAATCCCGCAGGGTGCCGTAGGCGGGATGGATATTGCGGTAGTCGGCGATGTCGTAGCCGTCGTCGCGCAGGGGACTCGGGCAAAAGGGCATCAACCAGATGGCGGAGACTCCCAGGTCTTGCAAATAGTCAAGCTTTCGGGTGAGGCCTTGAAAATCGCCTACGCCGTCATCGGTGCTGTCGAAGAAGCTTTTGACATGCAACTGATAAATGACGGCGTCTTTGAACCAGAGGGGATCGTCGCTTATCCCCGCCATGCCCCGGGAGATCTTGTCCATAGCCATTCCTTTAAACAAAGTGGTCGAAATCGTGTTCGGTTCAGATGGTACTGTCCATCATCAATTCCCGGTAAAGCGACAAATAGTTCTGTGCGGCTTTTTCCCAGGAAAAATCCATGGACATGCCATTGGACTGAATGCGTCTCCAGATCAGTGGCATCCGGTAAACGCCGACGGCTTTTTGAATTGCGGTCAGACAGTCTGTGGAATCTACGTGCTTGAATGTAAACCCGGTTCCCTCTCCGGTATGCTCATTCACCTCGGATACCGTGTCATTCAGACCGCCGGTGGCACGAACCACGGGGATCGTTCCATATTTCATGGCATAAAGCTGGGTCAAGCCGCAGGGTTCATAGCGGGAGGGAATCAGAAGCATATCGGCGCCGGCCAGAATCCGTCTGGCCAATTCGTCGTCAAAGCGCTGAATGAATGCGAACTTTCCTCTGTAGGATTCACTGGCCCGTTGAAGTCGTTGCTGCATCATCCCATCGCCGGTCCCCAGAATGACCAGGCCCACCTTCAGGGATTCAATCAGTTCGCTCAGTATCGGAATGATCAAATCAATCCCTTTTTGAACGTCCAGCCGGGATACAATGCCGATGACCGGACGTTCCATCAGGCTCTCGTCCAGTTGACATGCCTGAATCAGGGCGGCTTTGCAGATGCGTTTTCCGGACAAGTCGTCAGGCGTGTACCGTGCGGGAATGAAAGTATCCGTCTCAGGATTCCACATCTGATAATTGACGCCGTTCAGGAGACCGAATACAGAAGCCCGCCTGTTGCGAAAAACGCCATCCAGACCTTTCCCATATTCCGGTGTTTGAATCTCCCGGGCATAAGTCGGACTGACCGTAGAGACGGCCCGGCTATATACCAGCCCTGCTTTCAGCATGCTCCACTGCCCGTAAAATTCCAGTCCGTTCGGCTGATAATGAGACAAATCCAGGCCGGTCAACGCGAATTTATCGCTTGGAAACAGTCCGGAATACCCCAGATTGTGCAGGGTAAAAAGGGTTTTGAATTGGCGAAACGCTGGTTCCAACTGCATATACACCGGGATCAGACCGGTATGCCAGTCGTTGCAGTGGACGACATGGGGAGTAAAATCCCATGCATGCATCAGCGAAACAACGGCTCGACAGAAAAAGATGAATCGCTCGGCATTGTCGTAATAGTCACCATCGTCATTGCCGTAAAGATGGGGCCGGTCAAACATATCTTCCCGGTCGATGATATATATCGGGGCGACATTTTCAATCGGCAGTTTGCGCACCTGAAAGGTCAGGCGCTGAGAACCCAGCCAGGTGTTCAGGTTGGTCCAGACCGGTTCTTGACGCAAACTGTGTTCAAACACCTGCCGATAGCCCGGCAGAACCACGCGAATATCCACGTTCAATCGCCGCAGGGCATTGGGAAGACTGCCTGCTACATCGGCCAGTCCCCCGGTTTTGGCAAAGGGCGCAGCTTCCGATGCGATGAAGACGACGCGAAGCGGTGTCATTATTGTGCCTTAGCCTCCTTTCTACGGATCTGGAACACGCTCTGTCTCCTCTTCAAGCCACGCTTATTTTTTGGTACCATAACATCAAAGAGGCCGGAAAAAAAGTTATATATGACCACAGGTTAAATATGACCTTTTTTATATGACTTTTGATGACAGCCCCGTACATGCTTTTTGACTAATTATTTATGAATATCAAAATGATGGATGACATGATGCTGAGTGTTATAAACCTGGCACAAAGCGTGCAACAATAAAAATTTAGTATCATCAAAACGCGATCATAAATCCCAGCAACTTCAAAATAAATATCATCAAAGAAAGGGAAAAAGCACCATGAAAAAAACAATGTATTGCTTGGCGCTGATATTAACTATGGTCTCTTCGTTTTTAATCAACGTCAGCCTGTTCGCATCGGAGACGGATGACCGTATCGAATCATCCGCAAAACAGTCTTATGTGTTCAAGACCTACCTCAAGAGCGATGACATTATAATCCAGTCCAAGGATGGTGTTGTCGCCTTGACCGGGACTGTTTCCGAAGAATCGCACAAATCATTGGCACGCGAAACGGTTGCGAGCCTGCCCGGAGTTAAAAGCGTGGACAACAAGCTGGAAATAAAAGGTGAAGTTCCTGCTGTGAACACGGATGCATGGCTTATTACCAAAGTGAAATCCACACTATTGTTTCATCGGAGCGTGAGCGCCACCGAAACTGAGGTTTTTGCAAAAGAGGGGATTGTCACCTTGCGGGGAGAAACCACCAGTGCGGCCAAAAAGAACCTGGCGACAGAATACGCCAAGGATGTGGAAGGCGTCAAAAGCGTTAAAAATGAGATGACGGTGTTATCTGTTGCAACGAAGCCAGTCACAAAAACGATGAGCGAAAAGGTGGATGCCATCAGCGAATCGATTGATGACGCATCCATCACTGCCCTGGTCAAAACGACATTGCTGTTTCATCGCTCGACCAGTGCCCTCAACACCACTGTAGTGACGAAAAAAGGCGTAGTCGAGTTGCGGGGCAAAACCAGGACCGTTGCTGAAAAGAGCCAGGCCACCAAACTCGTGAGCGACGTTCACGGCGTGAAAAAGGTGGTGAACAAAATGATTGCCAAGTACAAGCGCCACTAAGACTGCCTTCGCGTTGCCGACTGTTCCGATGCAAGCAAAAGAAAGCCCGATCGGGTTTGTCATTGCCGGCAATCATCGTTCTTTAATTTTTTGTGAGGTAAGCTATGAGAAAAAACAATAGTGCAGTTGATAAAACTGAAGAAATTGCGGAAGAGAACCAACGTTCGGATAAGTCAACCGGCTTTGAGAATGTCAAAAACAGTATTGCTGATAAGCTGCATCATGTTGCCGAGGCGCTATGCGAAAAAGAGGCGGATCAGGACGCGCAATCCGGCATAGCACATTACGGAAAGCAGGCATCCGAGTGGTTGGATCAATCCGCCGAGTACGTCCGGCAATTCGACTATGAGCAGGCAGATGCCAGGGTCCGGGAATGCATCGGGCAGAACCCCGGGCGCAGCCTGTTGATAGCAGGAGGCGTCGGCCTGATTATCGGAGCTATCTTACGACGCCGGTAAGGAGGCGGTTTTTCTAAATGAATAACAAAGCGGTAAACAAAGACGCTACAACACAACGCGAATCCTTCACTGAACTGTTGGGGCAGCTTGCCAATAATTCATCCGCAGTGTTTCACGACGAAATTGAGCTCGTGATCCAGGGGATTCGTGAAAAGGAAAGGGCCGTCCGGAGCGGAGTCTTAACCGTCGCGGCAGGAGCGACCATCAGTTTTGCCGCATTTATGACTCTTTGCGCTGCATTGATCATCGAACTCACTTCTTATATGACCCCCGTCATGGCGGCGCTTGTCACTGGAGCGGCGCTTGCTTTAATCGGTGTCGTCATTGCCTTCATCGGCTACAAGCAATTGAAGAAAAAGATTCTTAAAGCATAGAAGATAATGCAAACACTGAAAAGGAGGACACGGAATGGCTGGAAAAGAGCATCTCAGTAACACAAAGGAAGCGGATGCCGAGCGTAGTACCGAAGATATCCGTCGGGATATCGCTAAAGAAAAAGAGAACATATCCCAGGCAGTCGAGCAAATCGGCGAGCGAATCGAAGAGAAACTGGATTGGCGCGAATATGTAAAGGACTCTCCATACTTGACGATAGGGATTGCCGCCGGTCTTGGCTATCTTGCCTCAAGGATGTTCATGACACGCACCACTCCCATGGAGCGAATCATGGGTTCCATTGCCGAGGAAGTTCGCGGCTCACTCGGTGGCCTGCGTGCCGGAGCCGCCGGCCCCGGCCTGATCAAGTTGACCCTGCAAGTTATTGCTACGAAGGCTGCCGCCAACTTGATAAAGAAGGCAATCTCGACAAATGTAACAAGCGGTGGCGCCGAGCTTCGACCACAGACAGGACGGGATTCAACCATTAGCCCGAAAGTGGATGCGTCAAAAATTATTTAAATTAAAAGTTATCATTTAATCTTTCTTAGGAGGACAACATGGAAGTCAAACACAAAAAACACGAGACCCCCAAACAGCAAATGGAAGCAGAATCCGGCAGCGATAGTGCTACTGCTCAGAGTACCCTGGAACACGGTGCTGAGGTTCTCGGGCAGGCAGAGGAGGCTGTCAGTGATGTTTATGATAAAACAGCCCATGCCGTAAGCGAAACTTATGAGAAGGCCAAGAGCTATAGTAGCAAAAATCCGGGCAAGACAATGTTTATCGCATTAGGGGTTGGTGTGGGACTGGGATTTCTCCTGGGTGCAAGCTCTCGTCGCTCGGGTACCATCGGCCGGTTTGCCCGACCCGTGGTCAACGCGCTCTCCGGCATTGCGCTGGAGCTTTTTCGTTAAACCGTCTTTGTGGGATTGGTGTTGTTTGTCCTGCTTGGGCACGCCTGAGGCGATCCACAGTTTCTCAAATTATCCAAAAAGCAAAAAAGGCGCTTTTATCTACGATAGAGAGAATAATTATGAAGCCTACTAAATCTACTTCTTGGTTTACCCGCTTTGCAAAATTGATTGCACGGAAAACAGGGCAACCAATTGCATTTATGATTGCTGTATCGACAATTATTATTTGGATAATTACAGGTCCAATCTTCAAATTCAGTGATACCTGGCAACTGGTTATAAATACGGGGACGACTATTGTGACATTTCTTATGGTGTTCCTGATACAAAATACACAGAACAGGGACTCTGCGGCCTTACAAGTAAAATTGGACGAATTGATTCGTGTAATGGAAGGCGCCCATAATGCGCTATTGGATTTGGAAGAATTAGACGAAAAGGAACTCGACAAAATTCGAATCGATTATGAGAAATTGGCAAAACAAGCCAGAGAGGATTTGAATCAAGGTGAGAGTGATATCGGAACACCGCACCTATAGCTATTGCGGAACCACTGAGAAGGCGAACACACAGAAAGGGGCATGGATGAAAATCTCAAAGAAGACCCTGAGCGCATCTCAGCACATGGGCGATCTCCCTGATGGGAATGGGGCGCGGAATTCTGAGCAATTATTGGAAAAGGCGCATGCCGATACCGATACTGTCTTGAAGGAGCTTAAATCGCAACCAGACGGCCTGAGCGATGCGGAAGCCGATTCTCGTTTGAAACAGGTCGGGACAAACGAGATTGCCCGGGAGAAGCGCCAATCGGCCTTGATGCGCCTCTTGGTCAACATCAAGAATCCATTGGTTCTTCTGCTTCTGGCGCTGGGTGTGCTTTCCTATCTAACCGGTGACCTGCGGGCGATGGTGGTCATTTTCGTGATGGTGGTTTTGGGCGTGGTGTTGCGTTTCTTCCAGGAGATGCGTGCCGATAATGCGGCCGAAAAGCTCAAGGCGATGGTCAGCAACACGGCGACGGTGGTGCGAGGTGGCAAGGATGAAGAAATATCGCTCAAGATGTTGGTGCCCGGGGATATCATTCGGCTGGCAGCCGGTGATATGGTGCCGGCTGATGTACGGGTGCTTTCCGCAAAAGACCTGTTCCTGAATCAGGCGGCCCTCACCGGTGAAGCCCTGCCTGTGGAGAAGAAAGCCGCTCCGGCGTCGGCGGACATACAAAATCCGCTCGATCTGCCCAACCTCTGCTTCCTGGGCTCCAACGTGGAGAGCGGCTCCGCGACGGCAGTGGTCATCCATACCGGGGACCGGACCTTTTTTGGATCGCTGGCCGCCAGTATCGTCGGGCAACGCCAGCTCACCAGCTTCGACAAGGGCGTGAACAAGTTCACCTGGCTGATGATCCGCTTTATCGCTGTAATGGTTCCGGCGGTTTTCCTGATCAACGGGCTGAGCAAGCACAACTGGATGGAAGCTTTCTTGTTTGCCATGGCGGTGGCAGTCGGGCTGACCCCCGAGATGCTGCCCATGATCGTGACCGTCAACCTGTCCAAAGGCGCCCTGGCAATGGCGCGCAAGAAAGTGATCGTCAAACGCCTGAACGCCATCCAGAACTTCGGGGCGATGGATGTGCTGTGCACCGACAAGACCGGCACTCTTACCCAGGGCAAGATCGTGCTCGAAAAGCACCTGGACGTGCACGGCGACCCCAGTGAGAAGGTGCTGCATTACGGCTACCTGAACAGCTACCATCATACCGGGCTAAAGAATCTGCTCGATGAAGCGATCCTTGACCATGAGGAGCTTGAGGAGCACCTGAAAGCGAGAGAAAAGTACCGCAAGATTGACGAGATCCCCTTTGACTTTGTGCGGCGCCGGATGTCGGTGATCGTGGAAGATGAAACCGGGTTGAACACGCTGATCTGTAAAGGCGCGGTGGATGAAGTGCTGAGCCTGTGCACCCGGGTGGAACTTCTTGGGGAACTGCTTGCTGTTCAGCCCGAACACGACGCCAAAAGACGGCAAATAGCGGACGAGCTGAATGGTCAGGGCTTCCGGGTGATCGCCCTGGCGTATAAGGAAATGCCGGGCTCCTCTGATGAGACTGTTTACGCGGTCAAGGATGAGTCGGAGTTGATACTTCTGGGTTTCCTGGCCTTTCTCGACCCGCCCAAGGACACAGCCGTAGAGACCTTGAAGCGGCTTCACAGCCTGAATGTGGACGTCAAGGTCCTGACCGGTGACAATGAGATCATCACCGCCTACATCTGCAAGGAAGTGGGCATGCCGGTGGAGCATCTCTTGCTCGGCTCCCAAATCGAGGCGATGAGCGAGACGGAATTGGCCGAAGCCGTCGGTACGACCAGCGTCTTCGCCAGGCTGGCCCCGGCTCACAAGGAACACATTATCCGTGCGCTTCAGAGCAAGGGCCACGTGTTGGGGTTCATGGGCGACGGCATCAACGACGCCCCGGCCTTGAAGGCCGCCGATGTGGGCATCTCGGTGGACAGCGCGGTGGACATCGCCAAGGAGTCATCCGATATCATTCTGCTGGAAAATAGCCTGATGGTGCTGGAGCAGGGCGTGATGGAAGGCCGGCGGGTGTTCGGCAACATTATCAAGTACATCAAGATGGCGGCCAGCTCGAACTTCGGCAACATGTTCAGTGTCGTGGGGGCCAGCGCGTTCCTGCCATTCCTCCCGATGCTGCCGATTCAGCTTCTGACCAACAACCTGCTGTACGACTTTTCGCAGACCACCATCCCCACCGACGAGGTGGATGCGGACTGGCTGACCAAGCCGCGCCAGTGGTCGATTGACAAGCTCATGCATTTTATTCTGTTTATCGGGCCGATTAGCTCGATTTTCGATTACGTGACGTTCTTCATGATGCTGTACGTTTTCGACTGCTGGCACAATCCGGCCCTGTTCCATACCGGCTGGTTCGTGGAGTCGCTCTTCACCCAGACGTTAATCATTCATGTCATTCGCACCAACAAGATCCCGTTTATTCAAAGCCGGGCCAGTTGGCCGCTTATCCTCACTTCTTTAATCATCGTTGCGGTCGGCGCCTGGCTGACGGTTTCGCCCCTGGCGAACACGCTCGGGTTTGTCCCGCTCCCGCCGCTGTACTGGCTGTTTCTGGCAATCATGCTGCTGTGCTATGCGATTCTGACACAGGTGGTGAAGACCTGGTTTATTCGCCGGTTTGGAGAATAGGAAAATAAAAATGCCGTCTAATGAAAAAAAAGGACCACTGGAAAAATTAACGGACAAGTTTCGTTCCCTCATGGATCAGCATGACACCCAGAAAATAAAGGGCGCTTTGCCACCTAAAGCACAATTCAGCATCTGGTATGCCATGGCGGCCATCCTTGTATTTACCTATCTGCAACAATACTATTTTTATGCAAAAGTGGAGTCGATTCCCTACAGCCAATTTAAACAACACATCGCTGAAGGCAAGTTGGTCAAATTGACCATCGGCCCTGATAATATCAACGGAACGCTGGAAGGAAAGCCGGAGCAGGAGTTCACGACGGTTCGGGTGAATGATCCCGGTCTGGTGAAGGAGTTGGATGAACGCAAAGTCAGTTACTCCGGACGTTATGAAAATAAATTTCTGAGCAGCCTTCTTTCCTGGGTTATCCCCTTTGGCATTTTTTTTCTGATCTGGCGATTTGCCATGAAAAAGATGGGGCCGGGGATGGGGGTCATGTCTTTCAGCAAGAGCAAAGCCAAGATTTTCGCCGAGAGCGAGACAAAGGTCACTTTCATGGATGTCGCCGGTATCGATGAGGCGAAAGATGAGCTTCGGGAAGTGGTTGAATTTTTAAGCACTCCGGAAAAAGCGCAGAAACTGGGGGGAAGGATACCCAAAGGCGTGCTTCTGGTTGGCCCGCCGGGGACCGGCAAAACCCTTCTGGCCAGGGCCGTGGCCGGGGAGGCCAAAGTGCCTTTCTTCAGTATCAGCGGGTCCGAGTTTGTGGAGATGTTTGTCGGCGTGGGAGCGGCCCGCGTCCGGGATCTTTTCTCTCAGGCCGCCCACCAAGCACCCTGCATCATCTTCATCGATGAGCTGGATGCCCTGGGCAAGGCTCGGGGGATGAATGTCATGGGCGGGCACGATGAAAGAGAGCAAACGCTCAATCAACTCCTGGTAGAAATGGATGGGTTCGAAACGAATAAAGGGGTCATTATCATGGCCGCCACCAACCGGCCGGAAATTCTGGATCCTGCTTTGCTGCGGCCGGGACGGTTTGATCGGCAGGTTCTGGTGGACCGGCCCGATATCAATGGACGGGAAGCCATCTTGAAAATTCACTCCAAAAATGTGCTCTTAAGTCCCGAAGTCGATCTCCGCTTGATCGCCGGACGCACCCCGGGCTTTGTGGGAGCAGACCTGGCCAACATCATCAATGAAGCCGCGTTGCTGGCTGCCCGAAATGATAAGGAAAAGGTAGAGCTGGCGGATTTCGACGAGGCCATCGACCGGGTGGTTGCGGGTCTTCAGAAAAAGAACCGAGTGATCAATGCCAAGGAGAAAGAAATTGTCGCTTTCCATGAGTCCGGACATGCGATTGTGGCCGAGTCTGTTGAGCATGCCGATCCTGTGCATAAAATCTCCATTATTCCACGGGGGATCGCGGCGCTCGGATATACCCAACAGCAACCCACGGAAGACCGCTACTTGATGACGCGTTCGGAACTGCTGGACCGGCTGGCCGTTCTTTTAGGCGGCAGGGTAGCGGAGGAGTTGGTTTTTCAAGAAATCTCAACCGGAGCCCAGAATGACTTGCAGCGGGCCTCGGACATCGCGCGGTCCATGGTAACGGAATACGGCATGAGCGATCGTCTGGGACTGGTGAGCTATGAGCGCTCTCGCCAGCCGATGTTTCTCCCGGAAAGTTATTCCCCTGGCAAAAATTACAGCGAAGCAAAAGCCGCCCAAATTGACGAAGAGGTCACGCGGTTTATCGAGGAAGCCCATCAACGTGTGCGTAAAATCCTTTCGGAGCGGCGAACTGTCCTTGATGATTTGGCCCATCTCCTTTCTGAAAAGGAAAGTGTGCAGGGAGAGGAGCTTCGAAAGATGTTGTCGGTAGTCACACCCGGGATTTGAGGATTGATGTTTTTGATTGGAGAAACCTAACGTATGGCGTCGTCTTCCCGAAAGGTTATTTACGCGGCTCTGGCCGGGAATTGCCTGATAGCGATAACCAAGGTTGTTGCGGCCTTTATGACCGGAAGCTCGGCCATGCTGTCGGAAGCGATTCACTCGGGCGCTGATACGGGCAACGAGATTCTGCTGCTGTACGGATTGCGGCGGGCAAAAATGCCGGCCGATAATGAATTTCCTTTCGGTCACGGCAAGGAGATTTACTTCTGGAGCTTTGTTGTTGCCATCGTACTCTTTGCCGGCGGTGCGGGGCTATCCATGTACAAGGGGATTGCTCAACTCGTTTCGCCGGTGCCGGTTAGGCACTCTTACATCAACTACGGCGTTATCGGCTTGGCCCTCTTTTTCGAAGGAACCAGTTGGTATATCGCTCTAACGGAATTCGCCAAATTAAAAGGTCCGTGGGGCTATATTCAGGCCATTCATAGAGGCAAAGACCCCTCCATATTTATTGTGCTGCTGGAGGATTCTGCTGCAATCATCGGTCTTGTCGTCGCATTTATGGGGATTCTTCTCAGCCATGTTACCGGCAGCCCTGTCTATGACGCCGCAGCAGCCGTCATCATCGGGCTGATACTGGCGGCAACCGCCTTTTTGCTGGCATCCGAAACAAAAAGTCTGTTGATCGGAGAAAGCGCCAATAAAGAGGTCGTCCAGGGGATACGCGAAATCGCCTGTTCGTTCAAAGAAATCAAACAAGTCAATGAAATATTGACCATGCACATGGGGCCTGACTTTATTCTCGTGAACATCAGCGTCGATTTTGTGGACCCGATCCTGGCGACTGCGGTTGAGGTGACAGTGGCAGGCTTGGACAGGGCGATCAAACGAGCCTACCCAATGGTTCAGCGCATTTTTGTCGAAGTTGAGACGTGGCGGAGAAAGGAAGAGTCCTCAAAAATGTCATATATGACCACCGGTTAAATGTGACCTTTTATTAGGGTTGTTAATGACAGATGTGTAAATGCATTTTTAACTAATTATTAATAAATATCAGAATGATGGGTGACGTGATGCTGAGTATTGGAAACCTGGCACAAAGAGTGCAATTATAAAAGGCTGTGCGCGGTTTTATACCATCATTGTTGTCTTGAACGGCATTGCAAGTATTTTCAAATAGGGGGTCTCCATTTCGCTGGCCTATTATTATTGTGTGAATATAAATTTTCATTGTTCACAACAAACTTTATATGAAGTCCCTCCTCCATATAGAGCAATTGTCAGCAGAAATTGTTAACTGATGTTCGGGTGTGGATAGGCCAGCGAAATGGAGACCCCCTTTTCAATTTTAGATCGTTTGTCAGCGGCTTATTTAATTCTTCCATTAATTCAGGAATACTAAAAAAAACTATCAAAGAAAGGAAAAAAGTACCATGAAAAAATCACTGTTTTGCTTATCACTCGTAACTGTGGTCTCTTTATTTTTAATCAACGTCAATCTGTTTGCATCCGAGACGGATGACCGCATCGAATCATCCGCAAAACAGACTTACGTGTTCAAGACCTACCTCAAGGGCGATGACATTAAAATCCAGTCCACGGATGGCGTTGTCGCCTTGACCGGGACTGTTGCCGAAGAATACCACAAATCATTGGCACGGGAGACGGTTGTGAACCTGCCCGGAGTAAAAAGCGTGGACAATAAGCTGACGGTAAAAGGGGAAGTTCCTGCTGAGCACACGGATGCGTGGCTCATTACCAAAGTGAAAACCACACTTTTGTTCCATGGGAGCGTGAGTGCCACCGGAACTGAGGTTCTCGCAAAAGAGGGGAGCATCACCTTGCGCGGCAAAGCCGACAGCGCGGCTCAAAAAGACCTGACGACCGAATACGCCAAGGATGTGGAAGGCGTCAAAGCCGTTAAAAATGAGATGACGGTGGTAACTGCGGTAACGAAGCCGGGTGAAAAAACGACAGGCGAAAAGGTGGATGCCATGACGGAATCGGTTGATGATGCGTCGATCACCGCTCTGGTCAAGACAACATTGCTGTATCATCGTTCGACCAGTGCTCTGAACACCACTGTTGAGACGAAAGAAGGCATGGTAACGTTGGCGGGCAAAGCCAAGAACGCGGCTGAAAAGGACCTGGCCACCAAACTTGTGAGCGATGTTCACGGCGTAAAGAAGGTGGTTAACAACATGACTATCCAGTAAAACGAGTCCAAGTCCAACCCGGAACAGCCGGCTCGTTGTGCCGGCTGTTCCGGGTTGTGAAATGAATCGGCTGAAACCAAGTTATTTTGAATTGTACATCATTTTTAAAGGGAGGACAAATCATGCCAATTGGAACAATCTTACTCATAATTCTGATACTGGCACTTGTGGGGGTAATCCCTGTCTGGCCGCATAGCCGGTCCTGGGGGTATGCACCCGGCGGCGGTGTCGGGCTGGTAGTGATTATCCTTGTGATCCTGCTCTTATTGGGCAGAATATAGTCAGCTATTAAATCAAACAGGAGGAATATTATGAAATCGAGCACAAAAGACAACGCAGAAGGCAAAATGCACCAGGTGAAAGGCAAGATCAAGGAGACCGTCGGGAAAGCAGTCGGAAATAACGACTTAGAGGCAGAAGGCAAAGTTGAAAAATTGGACGGAAAAATTCAAGAAAAAATCGGCCAGGTCGAGAAAGTTGTGGGCAAGTAGAAGGGTTTATTTTGAAAACATCATAAAGTAGGAATACAAAATCATAGATGGGTATCCTAACTCCGGGTGCGCCCTTGATTCGCAATTTTGTCGATGAAAAACCGTGCACTCAGCACAATTTGCTCAAAAATATTGAGATAGCCCGTCAACTTTTCGAATTCCGATGCTACCTATCGCCAGGATTTTTTACCAGAGGTATGTAATTTATCCCCAAGTATAGGGATTGCAGGCTTGGGTAGTAAATTCAAAATACGAGGAATAGGTATTCATCATGATAAAACAACAAGAAAAAGAGCAAATGAAGGCAGGGGAGCTTCGGCAGATGGCAAGCGGCAAGTCCTACGGTCACGGACCGGGCGAACAGGAAGAGACTAAAGGGCGCTCCAAAACAGAAGAAGGGAAGGTTGGGTGGATTTTACTTTGGGCATTGGGAATCCCGATCCCGATCTTATTAATTTTGTTTGTCCTGCGTGGGTGCACCTGAAGCGATTCGCAGTTATCTCAAAAGTAGAGGCGTGAAAACTTTCTACCGATGATGATAATGCCATGCGAAGCGAAAACCGTTGAGGCTGTCGGTGGCGGAATTAAACCCAATCAACCAAACAAAAGGAGTATGTATGAAAGAAATAAGCGAAAAGTCAGTGGCTATGTACGGTGTCGTCCCAGCATCAAAGATCATTGGCGAGACGGTGGTCAATCGCCAGAGTGAGAATTTGGGCAAGATCGACGAACTGGTGATCGATGCCAAAAAGAACCGCGTGCTCTACGCGGTGCTCTCCTTCGGCGGCTTAATGGGCATGGGTAACAAGCTGTTTGCCATGCCATGGGAAGCTTTCGAGTTCTCCACTACCGAGAACAAGCTCATCCTCAACGTGGACAAGGAGAAGCTGAAGGCTGCTCCCGGATTTGAGAAGGGCGACAAGTGGCCAGATTTTAAAGACAAACTCTGGGGAGAGAGCATCTACAACTACTACAACTACACTCCCCCCTGGAAGTCGTAGGATCGAGAATTCGGGACGCTTGCCAAACCAAGGCCAGTGTTTTGAGACATCGACAGTGCCCTGCCTGACGCACCCGAAAGCAATCGTTATGTAAGTGTGGGGGTAAAAAATGTGATGCGGCAAATTGAGGGCGAAAGAGTCAATAAATTCAACAAGCCGTTCGACAAGCTGATGAAGGCCTTAGCCAAAGCGGTTCCAAGGTAAATCTTAAAAAAATCTGCAAACGCATAGGAGGTAGTATGGAATATAGTATAAGTAGCATGATTGGATACGAAATTAGGGCCTCCGATGGTGACCTGGGAAAAGTAGACGAGTTTTACTTCGATGACGAAACTTGGACTGTCCGCTATATTGTCGTAGAAACAGGCAATTGGCTATCCGGCCGCAAGGTGCTCATTTCTCCTGTTGCTTTTGGTAAACCAGAATTGGAGTCGCGCACGATTTCAGTAAACCTTACCAGTGCCAAGGTGAGGAGCAGTCCCAATATCGATACGGAGAAGCCCGTTTATCGTCAGCATGAAGCCGAGCTACATGAGTATTATCAGTGGCCTTGGCGAGGCGGTTATGGAGGTTCTTTTGGAACAACCCCACTACCTCTTTCTGATGACGAAGTGCTTGCGGAGCAGGAAGCTTCTGCGTCAGGGCATCAGGATGATCCGCATTTGCACAGCACACGGGAGGTCACCGGCTACCATCTTCATGCCACCGACGGTGAAATCGGTCATGTGGAAGATTTTATTGTCGACGACGAAAATTGGACGATTCGTTTTCTGGTTGTGGATACCACTAACTGGCTGCCAGGGAAGAAAGTTCTTCTCTCGCCCCAATGGATCAATCGTGTGGAATGGGCCGATTCCAGTGTGCATTTTGACCTCACACGGGAATCCGTAGAAAATAGTTCTGAGTTCAACCCTTCTTAAGCCGTTAGCCGGAATTAAGAGGCATATCTCTATGATCAGTGAGGATGACCCAAAAGGAGAGAAAGCAAGGAGTGTTGCAAAAGACTTTCCTGTCGTTTGCGTGGGTGGTTCTGCCGGTGGTCTTGACGCGTATATCCGGTTACTACGGCATCTGCCAGCCGATATGGGTGTTGCAATCGTCATCGTTAATCACGTGAGAACCGTAGCCACCCTACTCCATGAGATTCTCCCGCAGTTCACAGAAATGCCAGTTGAACTGATTACGGAAAGATTACGCATCGAGCCGAACCATGTGTTCATCATCCCGGAACAGCGTGATTTGCATGTTCTTGATGGAGAGTTTCGCCTAAAGCCGATATCAAAACCCAGGGGATGGCCCGACGTGATTACGGTTTTTCTGCGTTCTCTGACTGAATACTGGGACGGCAAACTTATCGCTGTCATTGTCTCCGGCTATGATGGTGATGGGGCGGCAGCGCTGTGCGGGATAAAAGAAGTGGGAGGCATTACCATTGCGCAGAAGCTTGACACAGCCGGGCAGCCGGATATGCCTGAGAGCGCTATAGCAAGCGGGTGTATCGATTTTGTTCTTTCACCTGAAGATATCGCTCAAGAAATTGTACGAATTGCACATGCGGTGTTAAGGGATCAGTGAAGGAGGAAGGGACCGAAAATGGCAACAGCAAATTAGCGACCACCGGAAAACCTGTTTGGTTTATTACGGGTTGCTCGACCGGCTTCGGCCGAGAGCTTTCGAAGCATGTGCTTAAGTGCGACTACCGCGCGGCACATCTAATCGTAAGGGCGACCGAATCTCTGAATCCACCACATCGTCTTCTTCTTGGCAACGATGCATACGAAACCGCTACAGCAAAGCTTGAAGATCTGCGCAAGGAGTTCTCTGCGTTGGAAGCGGTTTCTCGCAGGGCTGATTTCCCGATGGATATGCAAGGACAGACGGCTCTAAATGTATACAGGTCATTAAGGTGATAGCTCGTTTCACCGGCATGGAATGCAGCATTGAACACGCCCAGTTGTAAAAGGCGATTTTATGGGGACTGTTGGTGCGAGCCCCTCAAATTTATGCCGGTTCCGGATTGCGCATTTTCATAGATTATCGATTGCGACTGAAAAAAGAATATTGTCCAGTACGCGTTTTTAAGTAAAACCACTAACATCAGTAAAGGTGAACCGACATAGTTGAAAGAAACAAGGAGAATCCAATGAGACAACCACGTATCCAAGTACAAAAGGAGGACTAAATGAGACATGTATCCAAGATTGGAATTATGATGTTCGTCGTGGCCACCGCAATCGTTGCGGGATGCGCAAACGCTCCGCTGCGTACCGAGTCTTCAACGGCTGGGATCCGCGCGGCCGAGGAGGTCGGGGCTGCCAAAGTACCGCAAGCCTCGCTTTATCTGCAACTAGCCAAGGAGGAGCAGGAACTCGCCAAGGGGCTGGCCGCGAAAGGCAAAAAGGAAGAGGCTGAGTCGATGCTGTTGCGGGCCGAAGCCGACGCCGAACTGTCTATCGTGTTGTCCCACGGGGATGCCGAGAAATCGGAGGCCATTGCAGCAGTGGAGCGTGTGCGCCAACTCCGGCGAGACAACCAATGATCCAATTATGACCCAAAAGGGGGATTTAATGAAAAAGCTGAAATTATTTATTTTAGTCTCGATCGTCGCGCTCTTTGCCGGCTGCGCAACCGTGGCGCCAAATGAACTCGTCAATGCGCGTTCGGCCTACCGGCATGCGAGCGATGGACCGGCGGAGCAACGCGTGCCGGCGGAATTACACAAGGCACATGAGGCGCTCGTCCTGGCGGAACAGTCATTCCTGAAGGAACCCGATTCGTATAAAACGAAAGATCTTGCTTATGTCGCCCAGCGCAAGTCTGAACAGGCGGCAGCGCTCGGTGCCATGGCCGACGACAAGGCAATTAAGGATAAAGCGAATGCCGATTTCCAGAAAAAACAAACCGAGATCGTCAAGCAAGGGAAGCAGGATTTGAGCGACTCCGAGAAGCGGACGGCCGACGCACGGGCTGACCGCGACAAGCTCGCCGCGGTCAAGGAAGCCAAGGATAAATCGGACGCCGATTTTCAGAAGCAACAAACCGAGATCATGCAGCAGAGGAAGCAGGACTTGATTGACTCTGAGAAGCGGACGGCCGACGCATTGGCTGAACTCGCCATGTTGGCAGCGGTCAGGGAAGAGACACGCGGACTGGTCGTCACACTCTCCGGGAGCATCCTCTTTCGATCCGCCGAGTCGAACTTGTTGTCCTCCGCGCAGGTTAAGCTTGACCAGGTGGCCAATGCGCTGTTAGCGGTCCGTGCGCGCAACCTCATCGTGGAGGGACACACCGATTCCCAGGGTTCCGAGTCATACAACCAAGGACTCTCGGAACGTCGGGCTAACGCAGTGCGCGATTACCTCGTGCAGAGAGGCTACCCATCCGACCGCATCCAGTCACGCGGAAAGGGCGAGGGTAGTCCGATCGCCAACAACTCTTCACCTGAAGGGCGTGCCAACAACCGCCGCGTCGAGATCATCATCGAACGTTAATCATGGACACCCAAACCAGCGGAATTGAATCCAATAAGTCAAACAAAAGGAATCAGATATGAAACGAAACAAGCGAAAAGCCAGTGGCTATGTACGGTGTCGTCCCCGCATCCAAGATTATCGGTGAAACAGTGGTCAATCGGCAGAATGAGAATGTGGGAAAGATCCACAAGCTGGTGATCGACGCCAGAAATAACCGCATCTTCTACGCGGTACTTTACTTCGGCGGGTTTTTGGGCATGGGCAACAAGCTGTTCGCCATGTCTTGAGAAGCCTTCGAGTTCTCCGCAACTGAGAACAAGCTCATCCTCAATGTGGACAGGAAAAACTGAAGGCCGCCCCAGGGTTTGAGAAGGGCGATAACTGGCCAGATTTCAAGGACACTCTCTGGGAGACGTTGCCGCCCTCGTTTCGTACCTGGCGGGTCCGGATTCCGACTACATGACGGGTCAGGCACCGCTCATTGATGGTGGCATGGTCTACCGCAGACGGCAAGAAATTATCTCCGGCATTTGGGCACACGTATCGTGGATGCTTGAGGCTGTGATTCTTCTCCAGCTTGGCCTCGGCGATTATGCTGAGGCCGGTGTCGTTGCGCTGCTGCTGCCGATGCCGCCAACGACGCGCCAGCCCTGCGTCAATCACAAATGGGTATGCGGTATCCGCTTAAAGCTCCTCAATGAGATGGAGCGCCTACGCACTGAGTAGCGTATATTTTCGAAAAGATTGAAAACGCCGGGAAAATCCCATTTCAATCATCCCTTATCACTTGCTCCCAAAACACCAAAGATGCCGAATAAAAGTCATATATGACCATCGATTAAATATGACCTTATTTATATGACGATTAATAACGCCTCTGCGAATGACTTATTAACAAAATATTCATAAAAATCAAATTGATGGGTAACTCGACGTTGAGTGTTGGAAACCTGGCACAAAGAATGCAATTTGTGAATGGATGCATTAACGCAATAAGGAGATTTTAGCATGTTATGAGATGCCGTCCGAACTTCGAACATCATCGGACCGAACTCCAGGAATCCAGCAGGTGATGGATCCTCAGCAATCTTCTACTCTATTGAAAAGGAGAGAAAAACAGTCACAGCAAAAAAAAGGAAAATATTTAAATATGAAATCTATGGAAATATTTTATAAATTCTTCACGCAAAAACCTCAAAATTGGAAGGAGTACGGAAATGAAAAAATTATCATTTTTATTAATTGTCGCACTAATTATTGGGATAGCCAACGTATCCATCGCTGCGAATGCTGAGGATTATTCAAGTACTATCACCATGTTTCGGGATTCACCCGTCGTGGCAAAATTCTTCAAGAATTCATATGGATACGCGGTCTTTCCAACTATCGGTAAAGGCGCGTATGTAATCGGCGGTTCCTATGGAGAAGGGCAGGTCTACCAGCACGGCAAAGTAATGGGAAAATCAACGGTGATCGAGGGATCGATCGGATTCCAGGCCGGCGGTGAAGCCTTTAGTGAAGTTATCTTCTTCAAAGACAAACGGGCCTATGATGCATTTACCAGCGGCAAGTTCGAATTTAACGCCACTGCCCAGGCAGTCGCCATAACGGCGGGAGCCGAGGCCCAGGTCGCAACCACAGGTGCCACTGCAGGCGCCAGTGCCGGCCCCCGCGGCGGCGGCCAAGCGAAAACCGGCTATGTCAATGGCATGGCCACTTTTGTCCACGTTAATGGAGGTCTCATGTTGGGGGTTTCCATAGGAGGACAGAAGTTTACCTTTGAACGTAAGTAATTATGAGAAAACCGCAATCTCAAGCTGGTAATTTAACTACAATATCAAAGAGCTGAAGAAAAAGTATGATAGTCAGGATAGATGCGCACGAAATATGTGTGAACATTTTGCAAGAGGCTCAATAAGTTAAATTTTATTTATTGAGGCTGCATTTGCTCTGCAACCGCTTTGAGTGGTCAATGTTTCAAGCCTCCGGCTCTGCCGGAGGTATCTGACTACAAATATCATTATCAAAAAAGAAAGGAAGATCATGGACAAAAACAACTCCATCGTTGCGACCTATTCATCGCACACAGCCGCTGAAGTGGCTGTCAAGGAACTGCAGCAATCCGGTTTCGATATGAAGAAACTGTCAATTGTGGGACGCGACTATCACACGGATGAGCATGTGATCGGCTACTACAATACCGGCGACCGGATGAAGGTTTGGGGCAAGACAGGTGCTTTCTGGGGAGGTCTGTGGGGACTTTTGTTCGGGTCCGCGTTTTTCTGGATTCCCGGTTTGGGGCCGCTTCTGATTGGGGGGCCGCTGGTCAGTTGGATTATCGGGGCACTGGAAGGCGCCGTCGTGCTGGGCGGTTTGAGCGCGCTCGGGGCCGGCTTGTACGGCCTGGGAATTCCCAAGGATAGCGTATTGCGGTATGAGACGGCGCTCAAGACCGGCAAGTTTGTCTTGATTGTCCATGGCTCTATGGATGAGACAATCCATGCCAAGGAAATCCTCGACCGTACTAGCCCGGATACATTGGATCACCATCAATGAACGCATCAGCGATAAGCTGCTGACGGGCTTGGCGAGAATACGCGTCGGCTCCGGCTCCTGATCGATGAGGATGGACTGTGGGGGATGACCTCGAATCCATCCATTTGCCAGCGAAGGAATCGGAGTCAACGTAACCAGCGTTGTCAAATCTTTAAAAATGAGTGCAAATTAACTGATTAATTACTGTAATTAAAGGTTGTTAACTTATTAATCAGTCTCAACTTGAAAGCGAATTTTAATAATTAGTTCATCAATAAACATGAAGACTCGAATGATATTACTGGGAGCTCTTATTGCCGTGTTGGCCGGGTGTTCGCTGTCCCCTTTCTATGAGCGGCCTGCCTTACCCACAGCGGCATCTTATCCGGGAGTAACCGGTGCGATAAGGCAGGCCACTTTAGATGTCGAGAAGATCGGCTGGCGCGAATTCTTCACAGACGCCGGACTCCAGGAACTGATCGCCCGAGCGCTTGAGAACAACCGAGATCTGCGGATCGCGATGCAGCGGGTGGAAGAGGCCCGTGGCCTCTACGGCATCCAGCGAGCCGACCAGTTCCCCAGCATCAGCGCCGGCGCCATGGCCAGCCGGACGCATGTTCCGGCTGATCTGTCGGCAACGGGGAGTGCAATGACTTCAGATCAATACGGAGCCACCCTGAATCTCAGCACGTGGGAGCTGGATTTCTGGGGCCGAGTGCGCAGCCTTACGGCGGCAGCGCTGGAATCCTACCTTGCAACTGAAGAAGCTCGCCGAGCTGTAGCCATCAGCCTGATAGCGCAGATTGCCAATACATATCTTCTTGAACGGGAATTGAACGAGCAAATAGCCATTGCACTGCAGACGCTTGTTACCCGGGAGGATTCGTATCGCATTGCAAGGCGCAGGTATGAGGTGGGATATTCATCCAGACTGGATGCAGTCCAGGCTGAAACACTGTTGAATCAGGCGCGCGCCGCCCTGACGGTATTGATGCGCCAGCAGGATCTAAACCGCAATGCATTGACGGTTTTGGTCGGCGTTCCCTTTACCGATTTCGAGACTCGGCCGCTGTCCATGATCGAACCGGGCTTTGTGCGGGAAATTTCCGCAGGACTGCCCTCGGACTTGCTGATCAACCGTCCGGATGTACTCGCAGCCGAGCATCAGTTGAAGGCGGCCAATGCCAACATCGGCGCCGCCCGTGCAGCCTTTTTCCCACGCATCGCGCTGACCGGCAATTTAGGCACTGCCAGCGCCGAACTGAGTGGTCTGTTTGCTTCAGGCAGCAGTGCCTGGAGTTTTTCGCCGAGTTTGACACTGCCGATTTTCGATGGCGGCCGCAATCTGGCCAATCTTGACGTGTCGGAAGCACGCCGCAATCTGGCCGTAGCCGACTATGAGCGAACGATTCAGAGGGCCTTCCGCGAGGTGGCCGACGCTCTGGCCGAGCGTCGCTGGCTCAAGGAGCAGATTACTGCTCAGCAGGCGACCCTGGCGGCGCAAACAGAACGTGCCCGTCTGGCCGGGTTGCGTTACCAGAACGGTGCGGCACCGTACCTTGAGGTACTTGATGCCGAACGCGACCGATTTTTGGCAGAGCAGTCACTGGTGCAGGTCCGACGGGCACTGCTGTCCGGCAGCGTGAACCTCTATGCGGCATTGGGCGGCGGCGCCGGGCATAAGGTGCAATAACTCAAAGCGCTGCGTGCGCCATAAAGCGATGGAGAGAGTACCATGACCGAAGAGTCTAAACCTGAAGCCAAGGCCGAGCCTAAGAAGACTGTGGCCAAACAACAGAAAAAATGGTTGATTACCGTCGTAGTGGTACTGATTCTTGGCGGCCTGGGTGTAGCCGCCTGGCAAATATTTGGCCGGGATGACAAAGACAAAGATCTTGTCAGCGGCAATGGCCGCATTGAGGCGGTCGAGATTGATGTTGCCGCCAAAACGCCCGGTCGAATAAAGGATATCCTGGTGCGTGAAGGGGAGTTGGTCACCACCGGACAGGTATTGGCGTTGATGGATACCGAGGTTCTGGAAGCCCAGCACCGGCAGGCCAATGCGCAGTTGAAACAGGCGCAGAGCGCGGTTGAAACGGCCCGGAGTCAATCGGTCCAGCGTGGAAGCGAAAAAGAAGCGGCGACGGCGCAGGTCCGTCTGCGCGAAGCCGAACTGGGAGTTGCCCAAAAGCGCTCAATTCGCTCATTCACCCTCGCTTCCGAAGGTGCGACATCGCAACAGGAGGCCGATGACGACAGCGCAAGGGTTCAGAGTGCTGTTGCCTCCGTCAGCGTGGCGCGTGCCCAGCTCGCCGCCGCCGGCGCGGCCATTGTGACGGCGCAAGCCGAGATCACCGGCGCGAAGTCGGCTGTCGAAGCCGCGCGGGCAACCGTCGAACGCATCCAGGCCGATATTCAAGACAGCGCCCTCAAGTCTCCCCGTGAAGGGCGGGTGCAGTATCGCGTAGCACAGCCCGGCGAAGTGGTCGGCGCTGGGGGCCGGGTGCTGAATATGGTTGACCTGAGCGATGTCTATATGACTTTTTTCCTGCCGACCGCTGTGGTGGGGCAGATTGCGCTCGGCACCGAGGTGCGGCTGATACTTGATGCCGCTCCCCAGTATGTGGTTCCGGCGAAGGTGTCGTTTGTTGCCGATGTGGCCCAGTTCACTCCAAAAACCGTGGAGACGGCCAGTGAACGCCAGAAGCTGATGTTCCGCGTCCGGGCGCAGATCCCCCCGGAACTGCTCAGAAAGCATATCACTCAGGTCAAGACCGGTCTGCCCGGCATGGCCTACATCCGGCTGGACTCCACTGCACAGTGGCCGGCCCATCTGCAGGTGAAACCGATATCATGAGTGAACACAGTCCCGCGACCGACGTTGCACCGCCTGTGCTGCCGCCTGTGGCTCGGCTGCATGAAGTCAGTCTACGCTACGGCAAGACCCTGTCGCTTGATGCCGTGAGTCTCGATATCCCGGCCGGATGCATGGTCGGCCTGATCGGCCCGGACGGCGCGGGCAAGTCCAGTCTGCTGTCGCTGCTGGCCGGCGCCCGAGCGGTGCAACAGGGCACTGTGCATGCACTGGACGGTGACATGGCCGGTGCGCGCCATCGCAAGAACGTCTGTCCCCATATCGCCTACATGCCGCAAGGCCTGGGCAAAAACCTCTATCCGACTTTGTCGGTGGAAGAAAACCTGCAGTTCTTCGGCCGCCTGTTCGGCCACAACGCCGCCGAACGCCGCCGTCGTATCGACGAATTGACCTGCAGCACCGGTCTGTCCCCATTCCTGCCGAGGCCGGCAGGGAAGTTGTCCGGCGGCATGAAGCAGAAACTGGGCCTGTGCTGTGCGCTGATCCACGACCCTGACCTGCTGATCCTCGATGAGCCGACCACCGGTGTCGACCCCTTGGCGCGTGCTCAGTTCTGGGGCCTCATCAAACATATCCGCTCCGAGCGTTCCGGTATGAGTGTGATCGTGGCTACCGCTTACATGGACGAAGCGCAGCACTTCGACTGGCTGGTGGCAATGGATGCCGGAAAGGTGCTGGCCACCGGCACGCCGACCGAACTGCTCCAACGTGCCGGCGCCGAAACGCTGGATGCAGCCTTCATCGCCCTGCTGCCGGAGGAAAAACGACGCGGACACAGGGATGTAATGATCCCGCCGCTTGCCGGCGGGGCCAGCGCAGAAATTGCCATCGAGGCCAAGGACCTCACCATGCGCTTCGGCGATTTCGTCGCCGTTGACCACGTCAATTTTGCTATCCGCAAGGGCGAAATATTCGGTTTCATCGGCTCCAACGGCTGCGGCAAGTCTACGACCATGAAGATGCTGACGGGTCTGCTGCCGGCCAGCGAGGGGCAGGCATCTTTGTTCGGGCAGCAGGTCCGTCCAAAAGACATCGCTACGCGCAGGCGCGTGGGCTATATGTCGCAGGCGTTTTCACTCTATTCGGAACTGTCGGTGCTCCAGAACCTGGTGCTGCACGCGCGTCTGTTCCAGGTGCCGAAAGCGAACATCCCGGCGCGGGTGGATGAGATGGTTCAGCGCTTCGGCCTGACTGAAGTGCTGGACACCATGCCCGACAATCTGCCGCTGGGCATCCGTCAGCGCCTATCGCTTGCTGTTGCGATGGTGCATAAACCGGAACTGCTGATTCTGGACGAACCGACATCGGGCGTGGACCCCGTCGTTCGTGACAGCCTCTGGCAATTGATGATCGATCTGGCGCGCAACGATCACGTCACGATCTTCATTTCCACCCACTTCATGAACGAGGCCGGACGCTGCGACCGCATCTCGCTGATGCACGCCGGCCGCGTGCTGGTCACCGATGTGCCGGCCGAGTTGGTCAACAAACGCGGTGCCGTCACGCTGGAACAGGCCTTCATCGGCTACCTGCAGGACGCTGATGCGGGCGAAGATGCATCGCCGGCAGACAAAGCGAAGGTGACGGAACAGGTGAACGCACCGCCTCCTCCGGCTGCGCCGGCAACCAGGCCGGAGCGCAGATTCTCCTTCAGTCTGAGCCGTGCTTGGAGTTACAGCCTGCGCGAGACGCTCGAACTCAAGCGTGACCCGATGCGCGCCACCATGGCGCTTCTGGGAACGGCCATCCTGATGTTCGTCGTCGGCTACGGCATCAACCTGGACGTGGAGAACCTGACTTACGCCGTGCTCGATTACGACCAGACCACGCTGAGTCGGAGCTACGCGCTGAACCTGTCCGGCTCGCGCTATTTCATCGAACGAGCGCCGCTTGTCGACTACGCCGATCTCGATCAGCGCATGCGCGCCGGTGAACTGGCACTGGCCATCGAAATTCCGCCCGGTTTCGCGCGCGACGTGGAGCGCGACACTGCCGTGCAAGTCGGTGCTTGGGTGGACGGCGCCATGCCGCAACGCGCAGAGACCGTTCAAGGCTACGTTCAGGGCATGCACCAGGGCTGGTTGCTGGACATGGCAAAGCGCCGTCTCAGCCAGTCTGCTGTGGTTGCAGCAGCCACGATAGAGACGCGTTTTTGCTACAACCCCGATGTCAAGAGCCTGCCGGCGATGGTACCGGCGGTTATCCCGATGCTGTTGCTGATGATACCGGCAATGTTGACCGCACTCTCGGTGGTGCGCGAGAAAGAGCTGGGATCGATCATCAATCTCTACGTCACGCCGGTCACCCGCAGCGAGTTTCTGCTCGGCAAGCAGCTCCCATACATTTTGCTGGCGCTGCTCAACTTCGGGTTGATGACGCTGCTGGCCGTCACGGTCTTCGCCGTGCCGCTCAAAGGCGACTTTTTTGCACTGACTCTGGCGGCGCTGCTATTTGTCATATTTTCGACCGGCTTCGGCCTGTTCGCCTCCACCTTCACACGCAGTCAGGTCGCAGCGATGTTCGTGACGGTGATCGGCACGATGATCCCGGCCATCCAGTTCGCCGGCATGCTGAACCCGGTTTCCTCCCTGGAAGGCTTGGGTGCAGTCATTGGCCGCGTTTACCCCGCCTCATACTTTCTGACCATCAGCCGCGGGGTATTCAACAAGGCACTGGGCTTCTCCAGCCTGCATACCTTGTTCTGGCCGCTGTTGCTGGCAGTTCCGGTGATTCTGGGCCTTTCCATCATGCTGATGAAGAAGCAGGAGGCCTGAACATGCCGCATGCCGCCAACATTTACCGCCTGGGCGTCAAGGAATTGTGGAGTCTGGCACGCGACGCGATGATGCTCGTGTTGATTGCCTACACCTTCACGGTGTCGATCTATGTTGCGGCCACCGTGATGCCGGAGACGCTGCACAAGGCACCGATCGCCATTGTGGACGAGGATGGATCGGCTCTGTCGGTGCGCATCGCCTCGGCCTTCTATGCGCCGCACTTCAACCCGCCGGCAATGATTTCGCTGTCCGGTATCGATACAGGCATGGATGCCGGCGACTACACTTTCGCGCTGGACATCCCGCCATATTTCCAGCGTGACGTGCTGGCCGGCAAGTCCCCGGTGATCCAGCTCAGTGTCGATGCCACACGCATGACCCAAGCTTTCACCGGCAGCGGCTACATTCAGCAGATGGTGCTGGGCGAGGTCAGCGAGTTCGTTCAGCGATACCGCGGCAGCACTGCTCCGCCGGTGGATCTTGCGCTGCGTGTACGCTTCAACCCCAACCTGGAACAGTCCTGGTTCGGCGCGCTGATGGAGATCATCAACAATGTCACCATGCTGTCGATCATCCTGACCGGTGCAGCGCTCATTCGCGAGCGTGAGCACGGCACCATCGAGCATCTTCTGGTAATGCCGGTCACGCCGGCCGAGATCATGCTGGCCAAGGTCTGGTCGATGGGCCTGGTGGTGCTGTTGGCCGCCGCCATTGCATTGGTGCTCGTCGTGCGGGGTGTGCTGCACGTACCGATCGAAGGCTCGGTGGCACTGTTCCTGGTCGGCACTGCGTTGCACCTGTTCGCCACCACATCGATGGGTATCTTTATGGCCACACTGGCGCGCTCGATGCCGCAGTTCGGGATGCTCGCGGTGTTGATTCTACTGCCGCTGCAACTGCTTTCAGGCGGGGCCACCCCGCGCGAGAGCATGCCCGGTTTCGTGCAGAACGTGATGCTGGCCATGCCGAGCACCCACTTCGTTGCCGCCGGTCAGGCCATTCTTTTTCGCGGCGCCGGCCTCATCGTGGTTTGGCCGCAGTTTCTCGCGCTGACCGCGATCGGTGCGGTGCTCTTCATTTTCTCACTGAACCGCTTTCGCAAAACCATCGGAACAATGGCATGAAAGCGATATGCTCATGGAATGGGTATCGTAGTGGATTGAGGAGGAATATCATCAGACGGGGAAGAAATCACGGCAAAGCAGTCCGGGAGACAGGAATCTATCCAAGGAGAATCGATCTGTGGGTGAAGCTGTTATGAAGGGCAAAATGACTGTCTCCGGTCCGACAGACGAGTCAGTCATTATACATCTTTCAGGCAAGTGGCAAACGGGCGCCGAGTTGCAGGGGGCCGATGAGGCGCTCGGCATTCTCGCTTTGAAACCCCTGCTGCGCACCGTCACATTTGATGCTTCGGAGCTTATGGGCTGGGACAGCAATCTGCTGACGTTTCTCATAAAGATCAAAGCGTACCTTGAGAAAAGAGGAATTGACTGCCGGACAGACGCCCTGTCCGAAGGCGCAAGGCGGCTGCTGAAGCTGGCAGCGGCGGTTCCGGAACATCAGGTGACAAGGAAGGACGCAAGCTCCGAGGCATTCCTGTCCCGCATGGGGGGCAGGGCAATCACGCTGGCGGGATCCGCCGGCGAGGTTTTCGCCTTCCTCGGCGAGGCGACGCTGGCCCTGCTCGCCCTTTTCAAGGGACGGGCAGCCTTTCGTCGATCCGACATCTTTCTCTTCCTCCAGGAATCAGGCATTCAGGCCCTTCCGATTGTTTCATTGATCAGCGTACTCTTTGGATTGATTCTTGCGTTTGTGGGCGCGATCCAGCTTCAAACCTTCGGCGCGCAGATCTATGTGGCCGACCTGGTGGGTATTGCCATGGTCCGGGTGATGGGCGCCGTCATGACCGGGATTATCATGGCCGGTCGCACCGGCGCTTCCTATGCGGCACAGCTCGGGACCATGCAGGTGAACGAGGAGATAGATGCGCTTAAAACCCTTGGCGTTTCACCGATGGAATTTCTTGTCCTGCCCCGCATGCTTGCGCTGACCCTGATGATGCCCCTGCT